>Ga0316204_10000489_pt1 | contig 144933 bp, 141 predicted proteins | sample 6monrhotite_MG_2_FD_205661 | JGI IMG/M metagenome (GOLD analysis project Ga0316204, IMG submission 205661) | Microbial mat bacterial communities from mineral coupon in-situ incubated in ocean water Damariscotta River, Maine, United States -... | ecosystem: Environmental > Aquatic > Marine >... | reverse complement strand
ATTTTTATTTCTACCAATGGTTGAGGACAACATAATATTATCTGTTGCTCCAACACATAGTAAATCATCAACATTCATAATTAAAGCATCTTGAGCGATCCCTTTCCAAACAGAGACGTCACCCGTTTCTTTCCAATACATATAAGCCAAAGAAGACTTAGTTCCTGCACCATCTGCGTGCATAATCAAACAATGATCTTCGTCGTTTGTTAAGTAATCTGGGACGATTTTACAGAAAGCTTTAGGAAACAAACCTTTGTCTATATTCTTAATAGCATTGTGGACATCCTCTTTGGAAGCAGAAACGCCACGTTGTGCATAGCGTTTAGATATTTCTTGACTCATGTTGTTGTGTTGTTGGCTGCAAATTTACTTTTTTGAAATGAGAAAATCTCACTTTGTGTTTATAGTTTTTATCTAGTAAATAACAACTCTCTATATTTGGTCAAAGGCCATAAATTATCGTCTACTAACAATTCTAATTTATCCGCGTGATACCGAATCTCCTCTAAAAAAGGTTTCACCTTTTCACAATATGCATCTGCATTTTTCTGTCCTTCTAATTTATTTGCCTTCTTACGCTCTCCTGTCATTTTTTCTATTTTCGAATTGATCTCAGCAATATGATGCGATATTTTCTGAATTAGATCTATTTGTTCCTTCGCGTATTTTTCAAAGTCTTTTCCGAAAATTTCCTTCAACCCTTTTACATTCTCTATCAATGTATTTTGATATTGAATCGCTGTCGGGATCACATGGTTTCTAGCCACATCTCCTAATACCCTACTCTCAATTTGAATATGTTTAGAATACTCTTCCAACTCAATCTCATGTCGTGCTTCTACCTCAACTTTATTCATCACGTTCATTTCTTCGTACAGCGCAATTGCTTTTTTGGAGATTTTAGCTTTTAAAGCTTCCGGGGTAGTTTTGTTATTGCTCAAACCACGTTTCTCTGCTTCCTTCTCCCAAACCTGCCCGTAGCCATCTCCTTCAAAACGGATTTTTTTAGAAGCCTTGATATATTCTCTCAAAACATTAAATACTGCTTCATCTTTCTTTAAACTTTTAGTATCAACTAGCACATCTACTTCAACTTTAAAATCTTTCAATTGTTTCGCAATAATCGTATTCAATACCGTCATTGGACCCGCGCAATTCGACCACGAGCCTACCGCTCTCAATTCAAACTTGTTTCCAGTAAATGCAAACGGTGATGTTCTATTTCGGTCTGTATTATCCAATAATATTTCAGGAATCTTACCTACAATATTTAATTTTAAATCTGTTTTTTCTTGTGGCGATAATTTTCCTTTGGTTACATTTTCTAATTCATCTAAGACTGCCGATAGCTGTGTACCGATAAATACCGAAATGATTGCTGGCGGAGCTTCATTTGCACCCAATCGGTGATCATTACTTGCACTAGCTATAGAAGCGCGGATCAATTCTTCATAATCATGCACCGCTTTTATCGTATTTACAAAGAAGGTTAAAAACTGTAAATTTTTCATTGGAGTTTTCCCAGGGCTTAATAAGTTTACTCCAGTATTTGTAGACAAACTCCAATTATTATGCTTTCCTGATCCATTGATACCTGCAAAAGGCTTTTCATGAAACAATACTTTAAATTGATGACGTTGTGATACTTTCTCCATCACATCCATTAATAAAGAATTATGATCAACTGCTAAATTCGCCTCTTCGAAAATCGGAGCCAGTTCAAATTGATTTGGTGCCACTTCATTGTGCCGTGTTTTAACAGGAACTCCTAATAACATACATTCCTGCTCTAAATCCCGCATAAAACTCATTACTCGCGCAGGAATTGATCCAAAATAATGATCATCCAATTGTTGACCTTTTGCTGATGAGTGCCCTAATAATGTCCTACCTGTCATCATTAAGTCTGGTCTTGCAGCTGCTAAAGCGGTGTCAATTAAAAAATATTCTTGCTCCCAACCTAATGTAGCATTTACTTTGCTTACATTTTTATCAAAATACTTGCAGACGGCTGTTGCCGCAGTATCAACTGCCTGTAATGCTCGCAATAAAGGCGCTTTATTGTCCAATGCCTCCCCTGTATATGCTACGAAAACGGTTGGAATACAGAGCGTCGTTCCATAGATAAATGCCGCAGATGTAGGATCCCAAGCTGTATATCCTCTAGCTTCAAATGTATTTCGGATACCTCCATTAGGAAAACTAGATGCGTCTGGTTCTTGCTGTACTAATTGCCCTCCGTCGAAACGTTCCATGGCTCCACCGCCTTCAATGGTTTCAAAAAAAGCGTCATGCTTTTCAGCTGTAGCTCCTGTTAATGGTTGAAACCAATGTGTATAATGTGTTGCACCTTTTGACAACGCCCAATCCTTCATACTCACCGCAATTTGGTCCGCAATCTTTCTGTCGATCTTCGTTCCAAACTCTATGGCATTCATTACACTCTGATAAGCCTCCTTAGTCATATATTGGCGCATTGCCTGTTCATTAAAAACGTTCTTTCCAAACAGTTCGGATCGTCTTCCTTTCTCTTCTATATGAACTGGTTTTCTATGCAATGTTTCTTTAAGTGCGTTAAATCGTAAGCTAGACATTATATATAAGGTATAAATTCGATGTCAAAAATACAAAAAACTGAATGATTTAAGCAAATACCCCTAAAAAAATAGGGGTGTTTATAATTTTTTATTAATTTTTAAACTTTGTACCCTATAAATTTTGACAGTATTTAAAAAATATTCATTTTTGTAATGTGATTAATCTAAAACAAAATCAAAAGAATAAGTCATGAGTAAATCTAAATTAGAATACATTTGGTTGGACGGACACAGACCAACTCAAAACATGAGAAGCAAAACTAAGGTTGAAGACAATTTTAGTGGCAAACTAGAAGACTGTCCTCTTTGGTCTTTTGATGGTAGTTCTACTGAACAAGCTTCTGGTGGCGCATCAGATTGTTTATTAAAACCTGTAGCTATTTACCCAGATCCAACTAGAAAGAATGGATTTTTAGTAATGTCTGAAGTATTGAATGCAGATGGAACACCGCACGAATCAAATGCAAGAGCTACTATTGACGATGATGATGATGATTTTTGGTTTGGGTTTGAGCAGGAATATTTCTTGATGGATGCTAAAACAGATTTACCTTTAGGTTTTCCACGTGGAGGATTTCCTGGGCCACAAGGGAAATACTATTGCTCTGTGGGTGGTAGATATACCTGGGGTAGAGATTTTGTTGAAGAGCACGCTGATTTATGTATTGAAGCTGGATTAAATTTTGAAGGAATTAACCAAGAGGTTGCTCCAGGGCAATGGGAGTTCCAATTGTTTGCACAAGGCGCAAAAAAAGCTGGTGATGAAATTTGGGTTTCTCGTTATTTATTAGATAGATTAACAGAAAAGTATGGATACTATATTGAGTATCATCCTAAACCAGTCAAAGGAGATTGGAATGGATCAGGAATGCACGCCAACTTCTCAAATACCACACTAAGAACGTGTGGAAGTAAAGAGATTTACGAGAAAATTTGCGAAGCGTTTAGGCCAGTTACCGAAGAGCATATTGATGTTTACGGAGCAAATAATGATGAGCGTTTAACAGGTTTACATGAAACAGCGCACGTTTCTGATTTCAGTTACGGTGTTTCTGACAGAGGTGCTTCTATTCGTATTCCTATTATCACGGTGGAAAAAGGATGGAAAGGATGGTTAGAAGACAGAAGACCGGCATCTAACGGTGATCCATATAAGATTGCGGGTAGAATTATTAAAACAGTGAAATCTGCAAACGTGTAGGTTTGAATATATATATATAATTGAAAAAGCTGCAGCATGTCTGCGGCTTTTTTATTACCCAATAGTAACATATAAAAAGGCAGCATACAATAATAGCAATATGACACCACTCTTACGCTCTAATCTCATTTTAACCGGCATAAATACCCACAATAAAATCGAGAACGATATGCCTATCATCCAATAGATATCGCTATTTAATAAGGTAAGATCTTTTACTTTCACTGGGGTTATCATAGATGTAAGTCCCAACACGGCCAGAATGTTAAACACATTTGATCCGATAAGGTTTCCTAAAGAGATCGCCTTTTCTTTTTTCATCACAGCAATTATAGATGCCGCTAATTCTGGGATACTGGTACCAATAGACACTACCGTTATCCCAATTAATCGTTCACTCACACCAAAATCCAACGCTAAAGAAGTCGCCCCAGCAATAAGCAACTCGGATCCTCCCCATAATCCAGCGCCTCCGATAATCAGAAATAACGCAGTTTTATAGTTGGGCAAGAGTTCATCGTCTTCAGGCATTTCATCCACGACAGCTTGCTTTTGAAAGCGTAATAAGTACACCAAAAATATTAAGAGGAACGAAAATAAAATTACTCCTTCAGTTCCAGAGATAACCGCATCGTTGTACAGAAAGTAAAAAAGCATCAAAGATGCAATCATCATTACCGGCCAATTCGTCGTATAAAAACTTCGTTGCACATCAATTTTTGCAATTAATAATGTAATCCCTAACACAAATCCAAGGTTTGCAATATTTGACCCAATAACATTCCCTAAAGCCAAATCTGGATACCCTTCGATAGCAGACTGAATACTCACAATTAATTCTGGAGCAGATGTTGCAAAAGACACTATAGTCATCCCAATCACAATTTTCGGAATTTGCAATCGCAACGAAATAGAAACTGCCGATTTCAGCAACCAATTCCCACCAAAAATTAATAATACAAAACCTAAAATTATGTACAAAAAGTTCATCTATCGTATTTGTTGCGAAGATACATTTTTCTCTTTTCTGAGATTGTTAAAAAGATAGATTTGGCAAAAAATACCATTTTTTGATTTTTTTATTTCAAAAAAGGTATCGAAAACCCTTTATTTTATTTCATTTAATAACCAAAAAAGCAATATCAAGTTATTATTTATTACTTATTTGTAGGCAGATACATTTCAAAATTAAACATAAAATAGATTTTTGATTTAAATAGTAAAATCAAATTGATCCTTTTTTATGTTTTCATGTTACAAATTGATATGGCTTTATATATCTTCAAAAAACAATTCTAGGATTTACACAAAATAAACACTTAAAACTATTAAAATGATTACAGTTACCATCAAGGTTATCGAAATTACATTTGTAATACTTTCGATCTATTTTATCTAATTATTTATTAACTATTAAAACAAAAAAGCTATGCTAACAACTATTGGAATTTTATTAATTATTGTAGGGGTCTTAATTCTCATATTAAAATCCATTTTAACAACCAACCCATTCTTAAAATCAATTACCCGAGCCAGAAGTATACAAATGGTTATACTTGGAGCTGTTATGAGCGTCATTACAGGTATGTTCTTTTATGCCGACGCAGGTACCGCTTATGCCGTACAATACTTGAGTGGTGGAGATAAGATGATTACCACACAAGGGATTAAATTAAAATATTGGGGTAGAGTAATACCACTATCTTATGAAACCTCTATAAAGGACATCATTGTTGACGATGTAAGTGAGTTACCTGAAAATGCACAGGGTATTTACAATCGAAAAGCTCAGAAATGGGAATTTAGTGATGCGATTAAAGCTGAAATTAGCACTTCCGTAATCGTAGGAGTAAATATCAATGATGAGGAGATTTTTCTAAATATGGCAGACAGAAACAAAAGTGAAGGCAAATTAATCTTTGGAAGGGTGCTTCCAAATATAGACGCAGCAATCAAGAACACATGTAAACTGATGGATGCTCAAGATTATATTTCGGGTCAAGCTTCAGATTTCGACAGGTACTTTAGAGATCAGCTAGAAAATGGAATGTATCAAGTAGAACAATACTATGAAGAAGAAGAACAGAGCGCTAATGAGATCGTAGGTGATACGACGACAGTTAGGAAAATTAAAGTGGGGAAATCAAGTAAACAGAAAAAGTTTAGAATTAAAAAAGATGCTAAAGGAACGATTATTAGAGATAACTCAAATACTTTAAAACAGTATGGTCTAAAAATATATCAGGCTCAAGTAACAGGTATTGACTGGGAAGCATCTTTTGATGAAAGGTTAGATCTTCAGAAGAACGAAGTAGCTCAGACACAGCTTGAAAAGCAACAGGCAGAACGTGAATACTATCGAGCTAAGAAAGAAGTAGCTAAAGGAGAATCTGAAAAAGCAAAAGAAAGAGCTAGATTGGAAAAAGTTCAGATTCAACAAACGATCGCTGCAGAAACAGAGGCTAAAGTTGCTGAGTTCAATCTAATTAAAGAGAAAAAACAATATGAAGTTGAGCAATACAAAGCGAAAAGTAAAAAAGTTGCCGCTGATGCTCAATATTATGAAAATGCAAAATTGGTGAGTGCTGGTTTGACTCCACAAGAAAAGGCTGAATGGGAATACAAAACAGCTGTTGGAGTAGCTCAACAATTAAAAGACCTTAGACTACCAGCCACGTATATTGAAAGCGGCAAAAATGGCAGTAACAACGGAAACTTGCTAGAATCATTAATTGGTGCTGAGCTTGCCAGGAAAATGATCGAGAAAAAGAAATAAAACTATCCAACCAACCATGTCAGGAAGAACGAAGCAAGATGCTTCGTTCTGAATGGCATTGATTTTTTTGGTATCTTTGAGTATAGTCAACCATCATGAAAAAATCTATTTTCAAAGTACTTGCCAAACTTAACAAAACTGTATTGCCTTCGTACACGAAAAGGCAACTGGATATTTCTAAAGCCTCAAAACTTCAATTGGCTATTATTGGATGGAGAGCGTATGTAACCTTAAACTCACTAGATTAAAAAGCAAGTAGTATGAATGAAAAACATGTAAAAGTTTTTACCGGATCACCTCTCTTAGTAAGAAGGTTACGATCCATTTTGGAAGAAAACAATATTTCATCTATATCAAAGTCGGATAAAATTGTAGCATATGAAATCTCGAACAACATTGATGAATTGTATGTCCTGAATTTAGATCTTGAAAAAGCAAAGGAAATTGTTAATAGATATGAAAAGGAAATCGATGCATAAAAAGTTATTATAAGATTTCGTATTTAAAAAATTGCTGTTATATTTGCACCCATTAAAAATGGCCATGTGGCGCAACTGAATAGCGCACTTGATTACGGCTCAAGAGGTTGCAGGTTTGAATCCTGCCATGGTCACAAAAAAAGCTCATCTTTCGATGAGCTTTTTTCTTTCACTAACCAATCATCAACATCCTCAACTTTTTCTCCTTCTTATTTCCATAATCCCAAAAACCAATCCCATAACCATTACTATATATCCTCCTTCATCTATAGATAAACCAGGAGGTGGCGGTGGTGGAATAGGTGGCGGAACCACCTGCCCCATTACACCTAAGGGCAATACAATTAAAAGTCCTAAAAAAAATATTGCGCTCTTATTAAACATCTTTACTATTATCCATCTCTATTTTTTAGACACACACTTTTTAGATAAGTCACATTCAAAAAAAAACTCACTTAAAAAGTGAGTTTAATTTGGGTTATATTTTCTAATAGCTATTCGATGTTCTGGAATACTTTTATCGTACTTCTCTATAAGTAACTCAACTATTTCGGGTGGTTTGACGCCAATTTCTTTTTTATGAGCATATCTAGAAACGTATAAGTTGTATACACCGTTTGATCTTTCAAAAATCAAAAAGTGCGTCTCGTTCAGCTCGCTATAAGCAATCTCGTTTCCTTGAAAGGTTTGCGAAGTATCTTTTTTAAAAGAAGAGAATTCGTAATACTTTAAAACATTCTCCATATTAAACTAATTCTGCGGATAGTCCAAGGTGTAACAACTTTGAACAGCGTGGTTTCAAATCTTTTAATTCACCCGATTTTACGGTACACTTTCCTTTGTAATGTACTAAAATAGTACATTGTTCTGCCTGCTCTAACGTGTGTTCGCACACATCAATTAAAGAGTCTATCACAAAATCAAATGTATGTACATCATCGTTGTACAATACGATTTCATGTTGATTTACTTCTTTTTCCAGTACATCAACCTCTTCTTGTATCTTTTCTTTTGTACTCATACAGCTAAGTTATAAAAGAATTTTTAATTCTTTACGTATTTTAATGCAACCCAATTATTTCTATCTAGTTGTCCTTCTAATGTAAGCCCATATTTAAAAACTTCTTCATTTATCGTTGAAATATCTTCTTTATAAAAACCACTTAGCAACAGCGTTCCCCCTATTGCCAAACAACGGGTATATATCTTCATATCTGCCAACAATATATTTCTATTTATATTAGCAATGATTAGGTCATATTGTTTATCTATTAAAAGCGACGAATCACCTTCGTACACAGAAATATGCGTACAGTTATTCCTTTCCGCATTTTCAATTGAATTCTCGTAACACCAATTATCTATATCAATGGCATCAATAGGCTTGGCCCCTTTCATTTCAGCAAATATGGCTAAAATTCCAGTCCCACATCCCATATCCAATACCTTCTTATCTAAAACATCCATTTGCAACAAATGTTGTACCATCATATGTGTAGTTTCATGATGTCCCGTGCCAAAACTCATTTTTGGTTCAATAACAATATCGTATGGTAGTTTCGGATCTTCATGAAACGGAGCACGAATACTTACCGTATCATCTACCTGAATAGATTCAAAGTTCTTCTCCCATTCTGCATTCCAATTGGTTTGTGCAACTTCATTAAAATTATAATTAATGAAAAATTCATCAGAATTTAATGCAAAAACATCATTCAATATATCTTCATTCCAATCTTCCTTTTGAACATATGCTATTACTCCATCTTCTGTTTCTACAAAGCTCTCAAAACCAACAAATCCCAATTGAGCAATCAGGATTTCTGTTCCAGGTTCTTTAGGTGCAACTTTAAACACATATTCTATATAAATACTATCCATTATAACAATCCTTCTTTTATTCTTTGTTCCTTAATAAACTCTACTCCACAAGTCAATTTCTTAGCTAATGGCATTTTTGGTGTCACCACTCGCCAAAAAGGCGTAATTGTATCTAAATCTGCTCCTTTTTGATATTTCTCAAATGCCACTTCCGATGCTATCCTTAGAAAAATACTTGTTGTAACTGGACATGTTTTTTCAGCGTCGTATTCAGCAGCAAGGTCCTTACGCATGGTTAAAATATCCACTTTCACTCCTCTAGGAATATGGTTCACATATGCGTCAATAATCTTCGGAGTAGCAATAAACATATTTGTGCCTGCAGGCATATCGGCAAACTTTTTATCAATTACCTTGACAATATGAGGTTTATCCGAATTGAATTTCTCCTGCCAGGTTTTTTTTGACATCTTATATTGCTTTGATGATTTCAGTAAAATCCTGCACTTTTAGAGATGCGCCACCGATCAATCCTCCATCTACATCTTCTTTTGAAAATATCTCAACTGCGTTGCTCGGCTTTACACTTCCACCATATAAGATAGAGACGTTTTGAGCGACCTCTCCATTATACTGCTCTTTTACTAAATTCCTGATAAAAGCATGCATTTCTTGTGCTTGTTCTGGGCTTGCGGTCTCTCCTGTTCCAATAGCCCATACTGGCTCGTATGCTAACACAATACTCGACCAAGAAGAAGCATCCAAGTGAAACAATGCATTTTTTAATTGAGATTCAACAACAGCAAAATGATTTCCTGATTTTCTATCTTCAAGTAGCTCGCCAAAGCAAAAAATCACTTCCATTTTATTCGTCAACGCCGCATCTACTTTTTGTGTCAATTCCACATCATTCTCTCCAAAGTAAGTTCTTCTTTCAGAATGCCCAAGGATAACCGATTGAACACCAATACCAGTTAGCATAGCCGCAGAGATCTCTCCTGTATAGGCTCCGTTTGCAGCCTGATGCATATTTTGTGCAGCAACTTCAATCACAGAACCTTCTACAATATTATTGGCTAAACTTAAATTAACAAAGGTTGGAGATATAATTACTCTAGTAGTTAATTCAAGGGAATTTAAAGCATCTTTCAAACCATTGATCAACTCAGTAGTTTGGGAAGCGTTATTGTTCATCTTCCAGTTTCCAGCGACTATATTTTTTCTCATTGTACTCTTAATTTGAGTCGCTAAAATACGCTATTTTTTCAAGGCTTCCACTATGTTTTTATCAGTGATTTCTGTTGCTTTATACAAAACAATCCCCCCTTTTTCATTGAGCACTACGTATCTGGGAACCCACCATACATTTAAGAATTTTCCAAATTTCCCTTTCTTGCCAGCTTGCATAAAAAAGTGCTCTCCTTCAATTCCTAATCGATCGATTGCTCGTTTCCAGTTTTTTGTATTTTTATCTAAGGATAAAAATAGATATACCACATCAGGATTTTCTTTTTGAAATTCTTTAAGGTTTGGCAATCCTACAATACAATCTCTACACCAAGAAGCCCAAATATCAACAAGAATCTTCTTTCCTTTATATTTTGATAAAATATCTCCTATAGTAACTCGTTCATCTGTTAGTGTAATGAACTCTTCCGTCAATGATTCTTCAGTAAATTCAGTTGGGTTTTCGAAAGAACATCCAACAAAGGATGCAAGTACGATAATAAGGACTATTTTTCTCATGTTACTGTAGTCGTATTCTTGGATCTAACCAGCTGTATATAATGTCTACAATGATATTTATAATAATGAATAGTGTCGCTATTACTAATACACTTCCCATTATAATAGGGAGATCCAATGTGTTTAATGCATCAACAATCTCCTTTCCTAAACCATTCCAATTGAAAATATATTCTATAAAAACGGCTCCTGCCAACATGGATGCAAACCATCCTGAAATAGCTGTCACAACAGGATTCAAGGAATTTTTTAATGCATGCTTTTTAATTACTTGATACATGGTAAGTCCCTTAGCCTTTGCAGTTCTTACATAATCTTGTGTTAAAATTTCCAATAACGAATTTCTCATTAGCTGAATTACTACAGCAAGTGGTCTAATTCCAAGTACGATAGCAGGTAAGATTAAGTTTTTCCATTGGATATACGAACCCTCACCAAAATCATCTACAACATATAGACTTCCTGTCATTTCTAGACCCGTATATTTATGTAGCACAAAGCCAAACAACCAAGCAAAAAGTATAGCTGAGAAAAATGAAGGTACACTCATTCCGAATGTACTAATTACCGCAATGAATCGATCAAAGAAAGTATCCTTAAAAATAGCTGATAATACTCCTAAAAAAATCCCTAACACAATAGCTATTAAAATAGCGAATAATGCTAACACAGCAGTATTAGGTAATGTTTCAGAGATTACCTGAGATACTTTTTTTCCGTTTTTTTGGAATGATTCTCTTAGGTACGGATACTTTAGAACAATCTTTGTATCTCCTATTGAAAATAGCGATTGATAACTATATGGTTTGCTCTCTAAGTTTGTATAGTCTTTCTTGTCTTTGCTATGAAAAGATAATGGTGAAACATCGTTCAAATAATATAGGTACTGAGTTGTTTTGGGTTGATCGAACCCATATTTCTTTCTAATGTTTGCAAGCTGCTCCGAATCCTCTCTCTGATCAAGCATCATTCTTGCTGGATCTCCAGGCAAGATATTAAATAGTAAAAAAATAACAGTAACGACTCCGAAGAGTGTTAAAAAGCCGTAGAAAATTTTGTTTACAATGTACTGAAGCATCCAAACAAAGATAACAGAAAGTCTTAAAAATATGTACCTTTGCGCAACTTTTATACACAACCATGACCACTAAACGACTTATCTCTGAAATTCATAAAAAGAAATCTTTTCTTTGCATTGGGTTGGATGTTGACCTTAAAAAAATCCCATCTTTTTTGTTAGAAAAAGAGGATCCCATTTTTGAGTTTAACAAGGCCATAATTGATGCCACGCATCATCTGTGTGTAGCCTACAAACCCAACACAGCTTTTTATGAGGCTTACGGCTTGAAAGGTTGGAAAGCGTTACAACGAACTATTGAATACTTGAATGAAAAACACCCTGAGATCTTTACGATAGCAGATGCTAAACGCGGAGACATTGGAAACACCTCTACAATGTATGCAAAAGCTTTTTTTGAAGACTTGGCTTTTGATAGTGTCACAGTTGCTCCTTATATGGGAAAGGATTCCGTAGAACCTTTCTTAGCTTTTGAAAACAAGCATACTATTTTATTGGCACTTACTTCTAATAAAGGAGCTTTTGATTTTCAGACAAAAGAGATCGAAAACAAAGAGGTTTACAAACATGTTTTAGAGACTTCAAAATCATGGCATAATTCACAAAACTTAATGTATGTCGTAGGTGCAACTAAAGCAGAGTTTCTAGCAGATATTAGAAAGATCATTCCGAATAATTTTTTATTGGTTCCTGGAGTGGGTGCACAAGGTGGAAATTTACAAGAGGTATGTACCTATGGAATGAATGATTCCGTAGGGTTATTGATAAACTCTTCTCGCGGTATAATTTATGCTTCTGATGGAAATGATTTTGCGCAGGCCGCAGCAATGAAAGCTTTGGAATTGCAACAGCAGATGGAAATCGAATTGTAACTAAGAAAAAAGGTCAGGAGCTACAAAAAAAAGTCTTTTCGGTAACTTAATTTGAAGACAAAGTTTAATGGAATAGATAAATCATTTGTACGCATCCCGACCATAATTCAAATAATGATTCAAATAAAGCATGAAAAAAAAGTTTTTATGGTAGTGCCTATCATATTTAACTTTCCCGATAACTAGTTACTTTCTTTTTACCATTTTTGATTGTTTTCGTTTCATTTTATCGATAAAAACCGTTGGAGTCATTTTCATTTCGGTCTTGAATGCTTTGTTAAAGGTCACTTTATTATTAAATCCGACATCATAGGCTATATTGATGAACTTTAAATCGTTGTAATTGCTTTCTTCAAACATATTCACGGCCTCTTTTATCCTATATCTATTGACATATTGAAAGAAGTTCATTTCGAAATGTTCATTGATCACTTGTGAAACATTATGTCTGGTGGTTTCTAATTCTTCTGAAAGGTCTTCCAAGCTTAAACTACTATTTCTATATATTTTATCACGTTCAAACAATACTTGTAATTGACTGCGCAACTCTTCAGAGTACCCATCTGTGAGTCCTGATTTTTTATACTTAAAAAATGTTCCTTCTTTAAATAGGTATGACCTACTAAATATATCCGGTTTCATGTATGCAGTATAGGCTACATATAAAATCATAAGGCTACTAGAAAACAACAACGAGTATAGTGCGAAAAAGTTTGGCAAAAGATTCAACCAAGTTAATAAGACGAGAAAATAAGTACATATAAAGATTACCTGAATAATTAATATATCCCGCAACCATATAGTCAATTCCCGTTCCGACTTTCTTTTTTCGCTTATTTTTCTTTTATAAATCTTGCAGACCAGGAAGGTATATATTAATAAAGCAATCAACTTATAATATATCGCATCTAGTATCGCAGTTGAATCGAACAACCAATAGGCTAGAAAAAACATGATCGGCACTCCATGTAGGATATCTCTCCATTGTAGGTGTCGTCTTTCGGAGATTCTTTTAAAGTAAAGATATAGTAGTGGTTCGTTTAAAAATGTAAGTACAATCATTACAAACAAACAATTCGAAGCGTTAATTTTAGCATCAAAAAGATGTAGACTTAGATGCATACTAAAAAAAGAATGGAGCAACATATATGCTCCAATCATCAAACAACTTTGGATTTCTCTTTTCTTTCTTAGGTTGATGACCAGTGAAAAAAAGACGCCTATAACTCCTATAGAAAAAAAGAGAATAGTCCATGTTGTAAGCTCTTCAAGAGGCATTTGATTAATATCCGCTAATTGAGTAAATTCTACGGTAGGCTTGGCTTTCATGCAATTGAGTATGACCTAACATTTGATACGCTTTTCAAAAGCCATCAACAGATTAAAAATTTATTAAATCTAGATGAATAAGGTCCTTTCAACGGTACTTTTATTCTTAGTAATTTTATCAGCAAAAAGAGCAACATACATATACCCAGTAGTTGATGGTGCATAGTTGGCGTATACATAATCATAAAGAAATATTATTCATAGCAAGTCAATTTAAAAAAGGTATAGAGGTTTTACCCTCTATACCTAACACACATGAGAATATTGTTTAGGGTAACGAAAAATTCACTGTCTGAGAAACTCCAAAAGAGCCTCCCTCAAAAATCGTCGTTGTTCCAGAACTCAGTTTATAGCTCCCGTTACCATAATTACAACATATCCCATCTGAATATGCATCATAAATCACGAATTGATAATTACCATCCGGTAAACACCAATTTGTTTCAAAAGATGTTAAACCATTGTACGAATTTCCAGAAGCGACTAGCGCTCCGACTCCATCATACATTTCCCATGAAGTTTCCTCAGGAAAGTCATCAAATGTAATCTCTAATTTTAATTCATTTAAGGAACATATTTGACTTACATTTAACACCATATTCTGACTAGAAAATAAACCCGCTTCATCTTCAAAAGATAATTCAATGGTTTCTCCAGCCGAACTTACATTTATGTCAGAAACTGTTACTTCAATGGTTCCTTCGTTAGATCCTGAAGGAACACTTACTGAGGGAGGAATCACATACGATCCTGGGTCCGCTGTAGTTCCCGCAGATACTACATTTACTGTAAAAATTCTGTTAGTATTTGTCACATCAGAGGTATAAATTTTAATTTCCCGAGTGTTTGTTCCACCTATATCAACCCCAAAATTATATGTTGTTGATTCAAAGGTTACATACGATAGCTTTCCTAAGTCTAAGCTGTCTTCACAGCTCATAAACATGACAACTGTGAACATTGCACCAAGTATTGAATAATAAATTTTCTTCATTTTTTTTGATTTAAGATGAGTTAGTCATTTTAGTTAGTCATTGCTAAATCCGGTATAATTAGGATTAAGGTCAATTTCGTCTTGTGGTATTTTTAAGTAAAACAAATTACTGTTTACTGGCACATTAACGGGAATACGGTGTGTACTACTTCGATTTATAGGTAGATTGTATCTTTTTGCATCGAACCACTGTGGCCCAAATTCTCCATAAAACTCTTTTTTTCTTTCCAGTAAAATTTCATTTAATAGCGCTTGCCCTGTATTTGTGCTTATCGTAGCACTAGGATCTCTTCTAGATTGAAGGGAGAACAAAAGCGATCTAGCTTCACTTTCATTACCCAATTGATATTGTGCCTCTGCATCAAATAAAACCATTTCAGATTTTCTTAGTATAGGTATATCAGAAGCAAATGTGAAAGAATATTTAGTAGAAATAAACTCTCTCCACGGTGTAGTACCTGACACTCCGTAAAGGTCTCCAAATGTATTCCTTATATCGGTATTAGAGAATGTACTTACGAAATCAGAGTCAAAATATGTAGCTCTATAACTTAATGTAAGATGATCCATCATTGGTGCAGCATGGCCCCAAAAAAAGTTAGTTTCATCTGAGCCATTTTGAAACATTGCCCATAACCATTCTTGATCTGCCATATCATTAAAGCCTGTTCCCCAATTTGTTGATTGTACAGCTGTGCTTGCATTACCACCATAGGCCGCTTTTGCCAAAGTTGACATTTTAGCCCAATCGTCTTGTGTTACGGCCAAAACTCTTGTTAAAACCCCTTGTGCAACAGCTTTATTAACAAAACTTTTCCCTAACCTTGTGCTTGGCAAATCCGCAATAGCTTCTTCTAAATCTCTAATAACTTGATCAAACGCTTCGCTAAGAGGTACTGGAGCATTCCCAGTTACATTATCTACAGATGTAGGTTGTGTATAAATAGGTATTCTTACTAGACTTCTATCATTATTATAATTAGGAGCAAACTCTAACAATAACTCAAAGAGGTGGAAACCTCTAAAAAACTTCCCTTGCGCAATGAGTTCTTTTTTGTCTCCTTCACTTAAAGTAGCACTGCTTGTAACTCCATCTATTAATACATTCGCAAAGTTTATGCTCTCATAATTAAAATCCCATGTGAAATTTGTCCTTCTAAACGTTGCTTCCCTATTTTCATGACCATAATCAAACGTATACCAACTAAATGCTTGGATGATATCATTTCCTTTAACCGCTCGAGCGAAGTACATCGCATACAATCCACCAGCATCTACATTTCCATACTGACCTTTATAATTCGAAAGTATTCCTGCAATGTAGTTTTCAACATTACTCCTATCGGAGAATATAATGCCACTATTTACACCAGTAGTGTCGGTAGGTTCATCAATAAAATCTTCCGAACAAGAAACTAAACTAAGCATCACAAGCATTAGCATTGTGTAAGTTACAGCAGAAAATCTATATAGTATTTGCTTTTTATTTATAAGTATTTTCATTTTTTAAATTTTTATTTGTTTTTTAAAATTCCATTAAAAGGGGAACTTAACTTCCCCTTATTCGTTTGAAACAAAGAGTTAAAACTCAATTTGAGTACCAAATGTTAGTGTCTTTTGTAATGGAGATCTATTTGCTGTTAATCCGTTAAACGATTGTTCTGGATCAATCCCTTTGTGACTTTGCCAAGTAAACATGTTTTCTCCAAGTATAAAAACTCTCACCTTAGATAACTTTAACTTATTTAAAACATCTGTTGGCAGATTATAACCAAAGCTGATATTCTTCATTCTTACATAATCATTCTTAAATAAGAATCTCGTAGATCTATTATTGAAACTGTTATTGGCAATAGTTAATCTTGGAAAATCGCTAATATCTCCTGGCTGACTCCATGCATTTAGGTTATCGGGGTGTGCAGAACCTCCAATATTGGATAAATTTGCAACCAAACCACTATAATCTGAATCTAATATATAAGCTCCAAAACTAAAATTGAACAGTACTGAGAAATCAAAATCTTTATATCTAAAGCTTGTATTAAAGCCTCCTTGTATGTCTGGAATTGATTCTTTTCCCGTTTCATACCTGGTTGCGGTATCGTAATCATTAGTAACCGTTCTACCAGTCACATTTCCATTCGCATCTGTTATATCTTGATACCACAAGGCATCACCGGTAGCAGGATCTACACCCGCCCAATCTCTTATATAAAATTCAAAAATGGAATTTCCTGGAGCCCAAAGCTTTGAACCTTGCACGAGTCTATCTGTAAATGGGGTTACTACTTTTATTTCGTTTTTAAGAAATGAGAAGTTTGTACCAACACTCCATTGCCAATCCTTTTTATTAATAATATTACCATTTAATGATATTTCCCATCCTCTATTCTCTATTTCACCCGCATTTGCTCTTAAAGTAGGAGCTCCTGTAGATGGAGTAGTAGTAATATCCTGAATTAAATCAACACTATTTCTTTTAAAGTATTCTACCGTACCCGTAATAGCACTATCAAATAAACCAAAATCTAAACCTATGTTAGTAGTTGTAGATGTTTCCCATTTCAAGGAAGGGTCAATCAATGTCGAGCTAGGCAAAGAAGTAGGGAACCCCTCTACGGGAGATATATTTATTCCTCCAAAATTAGCACCACCAAACAAGAAACTTGTTGGAAAGAAACCACCTGGAATATTAATATTACCTAATTCACCATAAGAAGCTCTTACCCTAAGATCACTTAACCAATCGGCACTAGATAAAAAATCTTCTTTAAAAACACTCCAACTTACTCCAAAAGAATAAAAATCTCCTGTTCTGAATTCTTTCTTAAATTGAGAAGTTTTATCACTTCTATAAGAGGCATCAAGAAAATATCTATTATTAAAATTATAAGAAACTCTTCCTAGAACACTAGCAATTCTTTGTTCTAATCTAAACCCTCCAAACGTTTCCGCTACTGTTCCGTTTCCAAGCTCTTCTTGACCAGGCAAAAAACCTGTAGCCGAAGCACTGAAAGAATCTGTCGTTTGAGTATTGGCTTCATAAATCAAATCTACAGATACATTATGTTTACCAAAAGAATCTGTGTAATTTAATGCTTGAACCGCATTTAACGTTGTTGTAATGTTTCGTTGCTTAGACACTCTACCGTTAAGAGTTGAAGCAGCACCGATCAGATCATCATCAAAAGAATGACTATCGAATAAATAATTTTCATAATTCAGGGTAGTTCTAAATTTAAGCTTTTCCAGAAAGTTAATTTCTGCATAAGCTGAACCGACAAAATTTGAACGTATTCTGTTTTCAGATCCCAATAATATAGAAGCCAAAATATTCTCACCATTTATACCAGGTCTAATACTGTTTACGGATTGCCCTATAGGTCTTCCGTTCCCATTACCTAAATCATAAACTAGTGCTCCATTATTATCTAAAATTAATTGCCCATTCTCATCCCTTACATAAATAGGGTAAATACTACTATTACTATAAATCCATGAAATGGCTTGGGTTGTACTTCCGGATGTTTGATCAGGATTGTTTGATCGAGATCTTGAATAACTAGAAGTTAAACCTACTTTAAACCAATCATTTACATCTGCATCTACAGACCCTCTAACTGCTATCCTTTCAAAATCTGATATAATTACTGGACCGTCTTCATTTAAATAATCTAGCGAAATAAAGTAATTGTTGTTTTCACCACCTCCGGAAACACTTATATTATGATTTACTCTTGGCACGTCTTTTCTTAAGACTTCATCTTCCCAACTTGTATTCCATAGCAAATTTGCTCCTGAAACTAAGTTTCCGCTTACATCAATAGGGTTCTGCACACTGAAAGGATTATAACCAAGTGTAGGGATTAATTGATTTGTTGCATTTTGAGATGCTAATGTTGGGGATTCTCCTAATTGATATATGTTGTTATTTCTAATGGCTTGCCAGTTCAGTTTTAAATAATCTTCTGGACCTACTAAATCATGAATACCAACAGCTGGATTAGATATACCATATTGTGAACGTATAGAAACTGTTGCTCTTGAATTTCTCTTACCACGTTTGGTAGTAATAATGATTACTCCATTTGCAGCTCTAGAACCATACAATGAGGCAGAGGATGCATCTTTCAAAACAGAGATTGACTCTATCTGATCCTGACTTATAGTATTCAAGTTTCCATTATACGGGGCACCATCTACCACGATTAATGGAGCATTACTTCCATTAAAACTACCAAAACCTCTAATAACAATATTAGGATTGCTTCCTGGTTGACCACCTTGAGTAATTAAATTAATCCCAGGAACAGTACCTTGAAGTGCTCGTAATGGAGAAGTAACCTGTTGTTGTTCTAGCACAGAAGCATTAATAGCCTGAACGGAACCAGTAATTGCTTCCTTTTTTCTAGTACCGTACGCAACTACGACTACTTCGTCAAGTATTTCGCCACCCTCAACTAATTTTACATCAATAATAGAAGCTGTTCCTACAGTTCTTTCTAAAGTTTTATAGCCTAGATAACTAAACACCAAAATATCTCCGACTTTCGCTTTTATGACATATTTGCCATCGAAATCAGTTTCAGCTCCCGTAGTAGTACCTTTTATTAGAATACTTACTCCCGGAAGGGTACCATTGGCGTCAGAAACAGTACCTGATATATTCTTCTGCTGTGCCTGTATAGAAAGACCCAGAAAGAACATTGTTATTAAAAAAAATTTGAATTTCATAAACTTTGTTTTTCGTTAAACATTTGAATTAAGGTTTTGTAATTGAAAAAAGAGCTGGCATCATTCAAATAATACCTTCAATGAAGTCAAAGTTTAATGGATATTTTAAGAGGTAACCTTCGATAATAACCAGCTCATAATTCAAATACAAATCGAAGTAATTGTATTTGTCCTTTTTAGCAGGTAAACCCCATAAGAGTTTTCTTTTCCGATAAAATTTTACTTGTTTTTTACTCAGCTGGAGAATCCGAAAGCATCTCTCTCTTGCAGGAAACTACTGGGAGTCATGTTTGTTTCTGCCTTAAACGCTTTGTTAAATGTTACTTTATTGTTAAAGCCTACATCATAAGCAACATCGATGATGTTAAGATTGTTATTATAGTCGCTCTTTAATATCTCAACCGCCTCGGCAATTCTATATTTATTAATCAGATGAAAAAAGTTCATTCCAAAATGCTCATTAATTACTTGTGATATATTATGCCTGGTAGTCCCTAATCTCGAGGCCAATTTTTCCAAACTAATATTGCTTTGCTTATACACTTTTTCTTGATCTAACAATTGCAGTAATTGCTCCTTTAATTCTTCGGAATAACTCATCGTTAAACCAGATTTTTTATACTTGAAATTCTTCGTTTCCTGAAACAAGAATTTTTTACTAAAAACCTTAGGTTGCACGTATGCAATATACCCCACATACAATATAATAACGGACATCGAGAATGTTTGTGGGTATATAAATATATTATTGGAAGTAACTATTCTCAATAACGCTATTCCGTATACCAAATAAAAAAATACATAAAACATATTTAATATCATCATATTACGCTGCCAGTTTAAAATCTGCGCATGCGGTTTTTTTCTTTTACCTACTATTTTTCTGTATTGCTTAAACACCAAAAAGGCGTATGCAATCAGAGAAACATATTTCAAGATTACAATGCTTCGTAGTGTGCTATACAAAAACTCATCTCTATTGAACATCAAATGCGTTTTCTGCTCTGCTGGCAGCAAATATATAGGCAACAAATACAAGAAAAGCAGCACAGAAGGGATAAGGTGCAATAAATCTATTGGCTTAAATATGTATTTTTCCGAAATTCTCTTAATGTAAAAGTATAGTAGTGGTCCATACAAAAATGAAAAGGATGTTGTAAAGTATAAAGTATGAGGTAAGCTATAATTATTTCTGGATAAGTATATACATAAATGTATCATAAATAAGGAATGGAAAAGTACAAAAGTGCTGATCAAGATGTTTCCGATCAGGTCCCCTTTTCTCCTTAAATTAATAACTATAGACAAAAAAACGCCAATCAAACCACAAGCAAAAAAGAACAAGAGCCATACATTTGTTTTAGGAAGATATGCATTTGCCAATCTTTTGTAGCCTTCTGAATCTTGTATTTCTAAAAAAGAATCATGTGATAAAATGGTAACATCATGCATACTCTTCATGTACTTCTCAGCTAAATCTATAGCCTTTTTATCGTTTCCTAAGTATGCATTATATATTGCCTCAGTCTTCAGGTCTTCTCCCGATAATACTTTACCGCCATCAACGGTAGTGCGGTTTACGCTCAAGGTATCCTGTTGAATTAAGAATAAATTAATACCTTTCACATGCTCAAAGCCGTATAAACTAGAACATGTAAGTAGAAAGAGTGCTATAATTATTCTACCTGACTTCATTGTGTAAATTGAATCTTGTTACTCTTATAAAATTAACTATAATTTTGGTTAAAATTTTGTTAATCAGTAATTCCCGATAATAACTTACCTTTAAACTCTTTAAAATGAAGCCCTTATAAATGTTAAAAAATAACTCTTTTTCTGTTGATTACATACCAAAAAGAATCGTATCGCTCGTTCCTAGTCAGACTGAGTTATTATATGATCTTGGGTTAGAAAATAGCATTGTTGGGGTAACCAAATTTTGCGTTCATCCTTCACATTTAAAAAAAACAAAGAATATCGTAGGCGGAACAAAATCCATTCACCCAGATAAAATCAAGGCACTGAAACCAGACATTATACTTTGCAATAAAGAAGAGAACTCTAAAGAAATTGTGGAAGCTTGCACCAATATTGCGCCAACCCATGTGTCTGATATTTATAATTTGAACGACTCTAAAGAGCTAATTGAAACATATGGAATCTTTTTTTCTAAAACTCCAGAAGCCTCAAACCTTATCCAGAAAATAAGCTTTAAGCAAGAGGCTTTTGAAACATATATTAAAGAGAAAACTATATTTAATGTAGCATATTTTATCTGGCGTAACCCTTGGATGGTCGCAGCGAAGAAAACATTTATTGACCACCTACTTACTGTGAACCGTTTTCAAAATGTGTACGAGCATCTAGAGCGCTATCCAGAAATTTCAGTTGCTTCTTTGAACAAAGAAGTAAAAATAGATTTCGTTTTACTTTCTTCCGAGCCATATCCCTTCAAAAAAGAGCATGGATTAGAAATAAAAAAACAGATCCCTAGTTCAAAAATAATCTTTGTCGATGGAGAAATGTTTAGTTGGTATGGATCGAGATTAGAAAAAGCTTTTACCTATTTCAAGCAATTGAGAGTATCACTCGAAGAATCAATTTGATAAATATTTTAATTGATCCAGCTTTCTCATAATTTTCATTGCTTTAAAGGCCGCCATATCACTCATAGGTTCGTCAATAACTCTATAAGAGTTAGATTTTTCTAATAGTTTTCTATACCTCTTTTTGAGGTGCTGTGTGTAGGTATGTAAGGGGGTTGTCTGACTCATAAATCATATTTCACCCTTAAATATACGTAATTATTTGATTATAAGACAATTAAATTATCTATTGTCTTGCAGCGCAAATACTTTACGAAGTAAATCTGTGTTTCTCAACCCCACTTTGTCCCGGATACCTTTTTCTTCCACTTCTATCATAGTAAAAACACCTTTCAAGGTTTGTGTGGTTACATAGTCTGTCAGATCTGGGTTTACTTTGTTCACAAAAGGAATCTTATTGTATTTATTGATAAGGTCTTTCCATATTTTATCTGCTCCCACTTTATCAAAAGATTGTTTAATAACCGGATTAAAGCTTTTATATAGCGAAGTAGATGTCGCATTTTGCAAATAGGAAGTCGCTGCATTTTGTTCTCCTAACAATATGTTTTTAGCATCGTTAAAGGTAATGTCCTTTACTGCACCAACAAAAATTGGCGTCGCCGTTTTTACAGCATCCTCAGCCGCCCTATTTAAAAGAAGTAACCCTTTGTCTGCTAAAGAACCTAATCCTATCTTCCGCAATCCTTTGTCTACTTCCTGTAATTCTGATGGTAATAAAATCTTAACAAGCTGGTTTTTATAAAACCCATCAGTTGCGGTTAGCTTGGATACTTGATTCTTAATACCATTGTCTAATGCCTGCCTTAATCCATTTCCTATCTGTTCTTGAGACAGTATTTCCTGATTAGGTAATTGATTGACAACTTTTTGCAATTCAGCACAACCAAAAAACTGCACTGCCAATAAGGCTATAATAATTCTATTCTTCATGTGAGTAAGTATTCTTTATTACTTAGATACATCTTTTGTGAAAAAGTCACTATCTAAACGTATCTGTTTTTTTATCGTATCCGTAAGGACAATGTTTACATCCACTTTTACAACAATAGCCTCTTTTAAGGTGATACTTTTCCGTAAAAACCTTATAGCCTTGTTCATTTAGGTAATAATCCTCTTCAGTAAGTGGAACGTATTTTTTAAACATACCGCAAAAATAAAGTTTTGAGTATAAAAAAAACGCTCTATTGAGCGCTTTATTTTATTTTGATGATCCAGGAGGATATCGTTCTATAATTTCCTTGACGAACTCTTTAATTCTCTTTTCTTTTCGTTCTACGTTCGAAAACTTCATAGCCCCAGAACCGATTCCTTGCCAGATCAACTCATTCTTTCTTCTATCAATAAAATCTATAAATAAGGTTCCTTCTGTATGTTGGTTTACAATGGCTTGACTCATACCACCCATCATCCATGGGTTCCAACCCCAGCCCCAGCCCCAGCCCATGCCCATGCCGAATCTGTTATTATTAACTGTTACTCTTTCTCTAGTTTTATTAAATATACTTATTAGAATGTCTGGGTCGTTCGATTTCGTAAATCCTTTTGCAACCATTTCCGATTCAATAGCTCTCATCACCCTCTTCTTGTCTAAATCTGAGATGGTAGCCTTATCTATTCCTTTTTTGTGAAAAGCAAACGTTTTGTAAGAGTTAAAATCAACTTTGGTATCATAATCAGTAGTTACTTTAACAGTACTACATGAAGTAAGGGTCACAACTAAAATAAGTGTACATAGTTTTAACAGCTTCATAATCGTTAGTTTTATAAGTTCATAAATAGAGCATCATCTACTTTATTTGGAAGCGTAACCTGCAATTGTTTTTCTGAATCCATTGCTCTTTTAATGGCAAAAATTGCTTCATCATTTCGAGCCCAACTTCTCCTTGAAATACCGTTATTCACATCCCAAAAAAGCATTGATTTTAAGCGCTTTTTCGCTGCTTTAGTACCATCAAGAAGCATGCCAAACCCCCCATTAATGACCTCTCCCCAGCCTACGCCACCTCCATTGTGTATAGAGACCCAAGTAGCACCACGGAAACTATCACCAATTACGTTATGTATAGCCATGTCTGCTGTAAATCGTGATCCATCATATATATTGGACGTCTCTCTATATGGTGAATCCGTACCAGAGACATCATGATGGTCCCTTCCCAACACCACTGGTCCAATTTCTCCTCTCTTAATAGCTTTATTAAAAGCCTGCGCTATTTTTATTCTTCCTTCTGCATCTGCATATAATATTCTTGCTTGTGACCCAACTACTAACTTATTCTCTTGCGCTCCTTTGATCCATTGAATGTTGTCTGCCATTTGTTGTTGAATCTCTTCTGGAGAGTTTTGCTTTATTTCCTCTAAGATTTCACAAGCTATTTTATCCGTTTTAGCTAAATCTTCAGGGCTTCCTGAAGCACATACCCATCTAAAAGGACCGAAACCATAATCAAAACACATCGGCCCCATAATATCTTGCACATAACTTGGATAAGCGAAAATTTCGCTACCCAGTTTTGACTCACTCATAGCGCAATAATTTCCTTCACCATCTAAATGAACTGTTGCCCCCGCCCTACTAGCTTCTAATAAAAAAGCGTTCCCATAGTCGAAGAAATAGGTTCCTTTAGCAGTATGATTGTTAATTGCTTTAGCATGCCTTCTTAGTGTTTCTTGTACTTTCTCTTTGAACAACTCTGGATCATCAGCCATCATCGTATTCGCATCTTCAAAAGAAATATCCACGGGGTAGTAGCCTCCCGCCCAAGGATTGTGTAATGATGTTTGATCCGACCCTAAATCTATATGAACATTTTCCGTATCAAACTTCTCCCAAACCTCTACAATATTCCCTAAATATGCCAGGGAAACTGTTTCTTTATTCTCCTTCGCTTTTCTAACTCTAGTTACTAAGACATCTAAATCTGTAATCTTCTCATCAATCCACCCTTGATCTAAACGAACTTGTGTGATCTTCGGATTAACTTCTGCGCAAACTGTAATACACCCAGCGATATTTCCTGCCTTAGGTTGCGCTCCGCTCATTCCTCCTAAACCAGCGGTTACAAATAAATTTCCTTTCGGTGACTTCTCTATTTTTCTGAAACCATTTAATACCGTAATCGTAGTTCCATGCACAATTCCTTGCGGTCCTATATACATATAACTTCCCGCTGTCATTTGTCCGTATTGGGTTACTCCCAAAGCATTGAACTTCTCCCAATCATCCGGTTGTGAATAGTTTGGTATCATCATTCCGTTGGTAACCACCACCCTTGGCGCATTTTTATGTGATGGAAATAATCCCATCGGATGACCTGAATACATCACCAGCGTTTGCTTATTGGTCATTTCAGATAAGTATTTCATCGTCAATAGGTATTGAGCCCAATTCTGAAAAACAGCTCCATTACCACCATAGGTAATCAACTCATGAGGGTGTTGTGCTACAGCATAATCCAGATTATTCTGAATCATCAACATGATCGCTTTTGCTTGCTCGGATTTCCCTGGATACTCGCTAATATCTCTAGCATGTATTTTATAATCTGGGCGCAATCGGTACATATATATTCGACCATACCTATCCAATTCCTCTGCAAATTCTGGCAACAATACTTCATGATGTTTAGCCTCAAAATAGCGCAATGCGTTTCTTAATGCTAGCTCTTTTTCCTCTGCAGTTAAAATCTCTTTCCTTTTTGGAGCATGATTTATAGATGGATCATATTCTTTTACAGGAGGAAGCCTATCTGGAATGCCTTGTTGAATAAGCGTTTTAAAATTCATGAAGTTTTTATTTTTTATACATCACAAATATATTTATTTTTTGATGTTGTTAATTTTAAAGCATTTAAAAAAAGCGTCTTTTTTTTGAAAATTCCGTAAATTGCACCCCTAAAATCATAGTTTTATTACGAATGGAACAAATTGCACCTTATAAACCTACCAATAAAGTAAGAATCGTTACAGCAGCATCCCTTTTTGATGGGCATGATGCAGCGATCAATATCATGCGTAGAATTATTCAATCTACAGGAGTAGAAGTAATACACCTTGGTCATGATAGAAGTGTTGAGGAAGTGGTAAACTGCGCAATACAGGAAGATGCCAATGCTATTGCCATGACCTCGTATCAAGGTGGTCATAATGAATATTTCAAATACATGTATGACCTGTTACAAGAAAAAGGAGCTAGTCATATCAAGATCTTTGGTGGAGGTGGAGGCGTAATCCTCCCAGAAGAGATTAAGGAATTAATGGATTATGGTATTACCCGCATCTACTCTCCTGATGATGGTAGAGAATTAGGATTACAAGGAATGATCAATGATCTGGTGCAAAAATCAGATTTCGCGATAGGTGATGTATTGAATGGTGAGGTAAATAGATTGAACAAAAAAGAGATCGGAAGTATTGCTCGTGTTATTTCTTCTGCAGAGAACTTTCCAGAAGTAGCCAAAGATTCTTTAGATATTATCCACGAGAAAAATAAAAAATCAATCACTCCTGTACTAGGAATTACCGGTACTGGAGGGGCAGGGAAGTCTAGTTTAGTAGATGAATTGGTCCGTAGATTTTTAATTGATTTTCCGAATAAAACGATCGGATTAATTTCTGTTGATCCTTCTAAACGTAAAACTGGAGGTGCTTTGTTAGGAGATCGTATTCGTATGAATGCTATTAATAACGAACGCGTATATATGCGTTCTTTGGCGACAAGACAATCAAATCTGGCCTTATCAAAATATGTAAATGAAGCGGTTCAAGTGCTAAAAGCAGCTGAATTTGACTTAATCATTTTAGAAACCTCTGGTATTGGTCAATCCGATACCGAAATTATAGAGCACTCAGATACTTCCTTATATGTAATGACTCCAGAGTTTGGAGCGGCCACACAGTTAGAGAAGATCGATATGTTAGATTTTGCTGATTTGGTTGCTATAAATAAATTTGACAAACGCGGTGCTTTAGATGCTTTGCGCGATGTAAAGAAACAATACATGCGTAACAACAATCTATGGGATACACATATGGACGATATGCCCGTTTATGGCACTATTGCGTCTCAATTCAATGATCCTGGAATGAATTCGTTGTACAAAGCGATCATGGACAAATTAGTAGAGAAAACAGATGCAGATCTAAAATCTTCATTTGAGATTACTAAAGAAATGTCTGAGAAGATCTTTGTGATTCCACCTGCCAGAACACGTTACTTATCTGAAATAGCAGAGAGGAATAGAGCATATGATAAAAGAGCAACGGATCAGGTAGCAGTGGCCCAGAAGTTATTCGGGATTTATAAGACTATCGAATCTATTTTAGATTCAAACATTGAGCTGGTCAAAACTGGATTAGATGGAGATGCGATTCTTACACAAGTGCAGCGTGAAGAAATCGATTTTGTTAAGTTGTTATTAGCTCAGTTCGATAAAGTAAAAATGAACTTTGACCCTTACAATTGGGAGATTATTTTAAATTGGAAAGACAAAGTACAACGATATAAAGATCCTATCTATACGTTTAAAGTACGTGATAAGGAGATTAAGATTGAAACACACACAAAGTCATTATCGCACTCAGATATTCCCAAAGTAGCACTTCCTAAATATGAAGCATGGGGAGATGTATTACAATGGAACTTACAAGAAAATGTTCCTGGTGAATTCCCGTATGCATCAGGGTTATATCCATTCAAAAGAACAGGAGAAGATCCTACCAGGATGTTTGCTGGAGAGGGTGGACCAGAACGTACTAACAGACGTTTTCATTATGTGAGTTTGGGGATGCCAGCAAAACGTCTTTCAACTGCTTTCGATAGCGTTACACTTTATGGAAATGATCCAGGTCACAGGCCAGATGTTTATGGGAAAATTGGAAATGCTGGTGTATCTATTTGCTGTTTGGATGATGCCAAAAAATTATATTCTGGATTTGATTTAAGTCATGCCATGACTTCTGTAAGTATGACCATTAATGGTCCTGCTCCAATGTTGTTAGGTTTCTTTATGAACGCGGCGATTGACCAAAATTGTGAAAAATATATCAAAGAAAATAAACTTGAAAAGAAAGTTGAAGCTATCTTTAAAGAAGTATATGATGCTAATGGATTAGAAAGACCAACCTACCAAGGGAATTTACCTGAAGGAAATGATGGTCTTGGATTACTGCTTTTAGGATTAACAGGAGATCAAGTATTACCTGCTGATGTGTATGCACAAATAAAAACTGAAACTTTAGCGCAAGTAAGAGGAACCGTTCAGGCAGATATTTTAAAAGAAGATCAAGCTCAGAATACATGTATATTCTCTACTGAATTTGCATTGCGTTTGATGGGTGATGTTCAAGAATACTTTATTGAAAAGCAAGTTCGTAATTTCTATTCGGTTTCTATTTCCGGATATCATATTGCGGAAGCCGGAGCCAATCCAATTACGCAGTTGGCACTGACTTTGGCAAACGGATTTACCTATGTAGAATATTACTTATCTAGAGGAATGGATATTAATAAGTTTGGACCAAACTTATCCTTCTTCTTCTCAAATGGTATCGATCCTGAATATGCAGTTATTGGACGCGTTGCTAGAAAAATCTGGGCAAAAGCATTGAAGTATAAATACAATGCGAACCCTAGAGCGCAAATGTTGAAATATCATATTCAGACTTCTGGACGTTCGTTACATGCACAGGAAATTGATTTTAATGATATCAGAACGACATTACAAGCATTGTATGCTATTTACGATAACTGTAATTCGTTACATACCAATGCGTACGATGAGGCTATTACAACACCTACAGAAGAATCTGTACGTAGAGCAATGGCTATTCAGCTAATTATCAACAAAGAATTAGGATTAGCGAAAAATGAAAACCCAATTCAAGGTTCATTTATTATTGAAGAATTAACTGATTTGGTGGAAGAAGCCGTACTAACCGAATTCGATAGAATTACAGAACGTGGTGGTGTACTAGGAGCGATGGAAACTATGTATCAACGTTCTAAGATTCAGGAAGAAAGCTTGTACTACGAAACTTTAAAGCATACTGGAGAATTCCCGATTATTGGTGTAAATACGTTCTTAAGTTCTAAAGGGTCTCCAACGGTCCAACCAGCAGAAGTTATCCGTGCTACTGAAGAAGAAAAACAATTTCAAATTCGGACAAAAGAAAATTTAAATACGGTGCATGAGAATAAAGTGGCGAATCTGTTGGCTATTATTCAAGAAGCTGCTGTTCAGAATGAAAATATATTTGACAAACTAATGGAAGCAACCAAGGTGTGCTCTTTAGGACAAATAACCGAAGCCTTGTTTGAAGTGGGTGGTCAGTACAGAAGAAATATGTAAGTAACATACGGAAGTTAAATAATTAAAAAAGCAGCACCAAATTGGTGCTGCTTTTTCCTTTTCTAGCAATTATCCCAAAACCTCATACAGAGGTTTATTTCCTATTATTTTTTTGCGATGATTATATAATACCCAAAATCTTGCATACATAAACTTGTTAGTAATGCATAAAATGATCCTTTTAAATTATTTATGCTGTCTTTTTCCAAAGGTTTATTCCTCATAAGTTTTCTCAAAATAAAACCTGAAATTGCAAATGGAACATGTAATACTGATGGAGCAACACGATACCAAATATTTTTAACTTTCACATCTTTAAAGCCAATATCAATTAATTGTTTTTTTACCTCATTAATATCTGCTATCCCTTCTAAGCTCCATGATTTACATAATCCCATATACACTTGTTTTGAAAACAAGTTCATTTCACTTTTTCCTTTTTTGCTAAAAGCATCTGCCACCACTAGTTTTGAACCAGGCTTTAAAATTCGATATGCTTCTTTCAAAGTTTCCAATGAACACCCAGAATGGCAAAAACTTTCAATAGCCATAGCTCCATCAAAAGCATTATTAGTGAATTTTGTATCTCTATAGTCTTTATTTAAGATACTTCCTCTTTCTGAGTTTACAAATTCATTTCCAAACTTTACTTGAAACTCAGAAATTGAACAACCTGTAACTGCCAATTTTGGGTACTTTAGTATTCCATATTTCATTGTTGCGCCAACACCACAGCCTAGATCTACGATATGAGATTTCTTATTTTCAATATCCAATAGCGAAAACAAGTAACTATTCATTTGGTTTAACATTGTGTCACGTTTTAAAAAATTTGTCCTGAATGGAATATAATAACCGAAATGCATGTTTAAATCTTTACTCCAAAACCCATAATCTTCTGTTGTCTTATTATAAAATTCTATAATTTCCTCTTTTACTGATTTCGTGCTTGAATTCTTTTCAAGTATTGTTGTAGTTACTCCCATATTTCTTATAGTTTTTTTGTCATGTTGCCAAGATTGATTTTCTCCGCATTGGTAAACTTAATCTCTCTAACCTGAGACATATCTTTCCACAAATATTTGTGCCCTTTCAATTTCCTTGTGCTTCGCACTCTTCGTTGAAATGATCTGAATTCTTTGGATGAAGCATCTCTCTTCTCTCCCAATTCCCCATACAATCTCAATGCAGGATAATCAGAAAATTTTCCAGTGAACAATGACTTCAACCAAAACCATTTGTTAGAGTTTACAGCTAGCAAACAAATATTTCTATTGGTCTTTGAATTCTTATTTAGTTTTGTTGCAAACTTTTCGAAATAAAACCCTGTTTGATCGTCATTTAAAAATAACGAACCAATAGGCGTAATTGTCGGAATATTATCAGCGCTTACAGATGAGATGACAATATGCATATTCGCCTTTAGACATTTTCTAAAGTGTATTTTGACCTTATTCCAATTTTCTTTTATATCAATTTTCATCCTTTTTTGTTTTAAAAGATTCAAGTATAAAAGTTAAATACCCAGCTATACTTAACGGAATAAGAATGTAAATCACTATCCATGTAAAGTCACTTTTCAAATTGTTAAAGAATTCTGTGATCCATAACAGTCCATAGACCGCTACAAAAACCCAATACTTTAAAAGTCTTTCTCTTTGTTTCTTAGTTAATTTCATCCAGAAGCACAAGAGTGTGAATGCCGTGATAAGTTGGAAGCCTCCTAAAATTATTTGAGCATAAAGCCCATAAAAGATTGTCAAGTATAATATGGCTGTAATTCCAAAAATGAATCGGTTTAAGTAAATCGGTATATTAATGTATTTCATAGTTTCAGAAATTTTTGAAAGTTTATATTCAAATTTTTTTACTTTTTAATTATTTTGGTAAAATTAGATAATAACCAATGTTCATCCGCTCTAATTGCTTTATCTAAAATTCCATTTACGGTATTCGTTACAGAAGATAAATCTTGTAATACTTTCTTAAACTGTTCTGCATCTTCCGTATTTTCATCTACCTCTTGTAATTCTTTCAACACTTTCAAAACAGGTTCTATTTCTCGTTTCTTACGTTCTTTGGTAATTTGTTTGAACAACTCCCAAACGTCCTTATCAGCCACAAAGAATTCTTTGCGCTCCCCTACTACAAATTCTTTGCGAACGATTCCCCAATCTATCAAGGCTCTTACATTCATATTTACATTTCCTCTTGAGATCTGTAATGTTTCCATAATCTCTTCAGCAGATAAAGGCTTCGTGGAGACTAGCAACAGCGCATGCACCTGAGCCATGGTCTTATTGATTCCCCAACTAGTAGCCAAACTACCCCAGGTATGAATGTATTTTATCTTCGCGTCTTCTAGTTTCATATGTCAAAGGTATAAATTATTTTTAAAACTTTCAATAATTATTGAAAATAAAATAATTTTAATTTATTTGCATCTTTTCCGTACCTTTTATGTCTATTAAACGAATCATAAAATTAATCATCATGATCTATAAAAATCAATGTTCCTGTACATGCGTAGAATGCTTAAATGGAGATTGCGCAAAATGTACCTGCGAGAGTTGTTCTTGCTCGAACTGCAACTGTTAATTCATAATGTCATTTCGAAATGAGGAACGATTGAGAAATCTCATAATCATTATTTGAGACTCCTCCTCATCTTTTGTTCGGAATGACATTTATCTATTTCCTATGACCACAAATGACGTTTGGAATCAGTATTCTGATGATGTAATGCGATTTATTACCAGTAAAGTTAAAGGCAAGACTGTAGCTGATGATATTCTACAAGACACTTTTATAAAGGTTCACACCAAACTACACACCCTTAAAGACATTTCGAAATTAAAATCGTGGGTGTTTTCTATTGCTAGAAATTCTATCATGGATTACTTTAAGGCATCTAAAATGACCTTTGAAATTGCTAATTTCGAATCAGAAGCTACCATACTAGAAGATGTACATACCGAACAAGATTGTCTACGTGGCATTTTAAAAAATCTTCCTCAAAAATATAGAGATCCGTTATTCTTATCGGATATTAAAGGGTTAAAACAAGCTGAAGTAGCCGCTCAACTAAATCAAAATCTTCCTACGACCAAATCGCAAATCCAAAGAGCACGTAAACTCATAGCACAAGGGTTTATGGATTGCTGTGGTTTTGTTATGAACGAGAAAGGGGAGTTAGTTGGTGAAATTCAAGAAAAAAAAGACTGCAAAATCTGTGGAGTTCATTAAAATCTAAAACTCTCACATTTTTTTAACACCTCCACTTCCAAAACTAGCGTACTTTTACTGCGAATAATTTGTAACAATTGAGGTACGACATCGTCTTACTTCAAACTATAATCTAACCGTATTATGAGAAAAATACTAATAGCCGCATTGAGCTTGGCTATATTAAGTGGCTGTTCATCTTCGAAATTGGCCGTAAAAGAAAACCGCACTGTCGAAGTGGCTATTGATCTGAACAATGTTGTAGACGACAAAGTGCAAGTAACTGTAAACCCACAAAAGATAAAAGAAGCTAGTGTGGTTTATCAAATTCCTGCTATTGTTCCCGGAACGTATGTAATAAGTGATTACGGAAAATTTATTGTCGATTTTAAAGCATATGATTACAACGGAAATGAAATGGTGGTTCAAAAATTAGACCCGAACTCGTGGCAAGTAAATAATGCACAACAATTAGATAAAGTATCCTATTGGGTAGAAGATACTTTTGACAGTGAAAAGAAACATAAGATCTACGTGATGTCTGGAACCAATATAGAAAAAGATCAAAACTTTTTCTTAAACCTTCCTGGTTTTGTCGGGTATTTTAAAGGAAAAAAGGAATTTCCATATGAGATTACAATATCTCACCCTGAGAAATTATACGAGACCTCTTCATTGATCAATAAGAACACAACGAAAGAAGATAATACAAAAGATGTATTTGTAGCTTCTAGATATGACGAGATTTCTGACAATCCAATCATGTATGCTCCGTTGAACTCAGTGAGTTTCAATATGAATGGCGTGGACGTTATGTTAGCAGTATACTCTCCTAACAATATACACTCTGCGAAAGATATGGAAGAGGATCTAAAGAAAATGGTGGAAGCACAAACCAACTTTTTGGAAGGTTTTGAAACTACCAATGAATATAACATTCTGTTATACTTATTCGATCCTAAAGTATATAAGTGGAACAGCTTTGGAGCTCTAGAGCATTTATCTTCTACCACGGTCGTATATCCAGAAAGCTATTCAAAACAACAATTAAAAAACGGTATGATCAATGGAACAGTTTCTCATGAGTTCTTCCATATCGTAAGCCCATTATCTGTACATTCAGAAGAGATTCATTCGTTCGACTTTAATAAACCGAACATGTCTAAACACTTATGGATGTATGAGGGTACTACCGAATATTTCGCAAACTTGTTTCAGGTAAATCAAGGGCTCATCGATGAGCAAGCATTTATTACTGCTATGCAAGGAAAAATTACTACTTCTCAGCGTTTTGACGATACAATGTCATTTACAGAAATGAGTAAAAACATTTTGGAAGATAAGTACGCGAAAAACTATAGCAATGTATATATGAAAGGCGCTTTGATAGGGATGTCTTTAGATATTCTTTTGCGAGAAGAAAGCAAGGGAGCCTATGGGATTAGAGATCTGATGAGAGATCTTTCAAAAAAATATGGTGCAAAAAAACCTTTCAAGGATGATGAGATTATTGCCGAGATCGTAGCTATGACTTATCCTTCAGTTGGTGAATTTTTCAAGAAACATGTAGAAGGGAATACACCCATAAATTACAACGATTTATTTGCTAAAGTTGGTGTAAAAGAACACACAGAAACTGTAGATGTAAGTTACTTTTTAGATAAGAAAAATCAACCTTTTGTTTCCGTAAATAATAATAGAGAAATCTTTTTTACTAAAAAAACAAACTCTGGATTAGTTGCGCTAGGTATAAAAACAGGAGATATCCTAAAATCAGTAAATGGTGAAGCTGTTTCATTACAAAACGCCAGACAAATTGTAGGAAAGTCTTTCCAATGGAAAGAGGGTGACGATTTAAAGATGGAAGTATTGAGAGATGGAAAAACAGTTACTTTAGAAGGTAAGGTAACAAAACCTCAAGCTGAATCGACCAGTTTAAAAATAGAAGAACTATCGGCAGACAATCCAAAAGTAAAATTGAGGAATGCCTGGTTAAAGGGATAAATAAAAAAAGCGGCTTTAAAGAAAGCCGCTTTTTTTATTTCTAATCGTTTAAGATAATATTAGGAACATCATCTAACTTCCAATCGATAACCAGTCCGCCAGCCAAACTTTGTGCTATTTCTGGTCCGTATAAGTATTCGCATAAATACAGCGCTGCTTCAAAAGATTTAGCACCACCAGCTGAAGTGATATACTTACCGTCATGTACAAATAGTACATCCTTTCTAATATCTAATTGCGGAAACATTTCTTTCATTTTATCAATATCACTAGGGAACGTAGTCGATACTCTACCACCTAACAATCCAGCCTTTGCCAATACGAAAGCGCCATCACAATGAGATGTTATAAACTGCGCCTCTCGATCTACCTTTTTTACAAAATCGATCATTGCAGTGTCATTTAAATCTGAATCTAAATGATGTTCTGCACTAGGTACTACCAAGATATCAATCTTTGGTAGTGAATCCTTTAAATAATTAAAATCTGGAAGAATCCGCATCCCTTCAAAAGTCGTGATCGGATTGTCCGTATTTGCCACCGTAAATACATTCATCGGTTTGATGCCTTTTCTGAAAATAGTATGTTGAAAAATATCATATGGTGCCGTGAGTTCGGTATTAAACGTTCCATCCATGATCAGGAAGGCCACATTATAACGATCTGGTTTTAGCTCAGGAAACTTTTTCTCTGTCTTATCTTCTATTTCATTCTGACTCTTTTCAGAAGTTTTACATCCTACTAAAACTACTAATAGCAACGCCAAATACCAATGTTTCATACTGTGTTTTATTTTAAACAAGATTCTAAAAATACGTATTCGTTTTAACAGCAGAAACCTTTATCGGTACTTTTTTGTTTTGTACATTTACCTGCAAACCAATCAGTTCAATATGAAAAAACAATACATTCTTTCACTTCTAAGTCTTTTCTTTTTTATTTTCTTAACAAGTTGCAATACCGAAAAAGCAGAAGACACATATGTTCAAGATCATTATACAAAGCAAGAAGTAGATATTGTCATGCGTGATGGTGTTAAATTACACACTACAATCTATTCTCCTAAAGATACCAGCAAAGAATATCCAATTTTAATGCAAAGAACACCCTATAGTTCTAGACCTTATGGTGAAGGAGAAATGAAAACCAGTATTGGTCCGAATAAGCATTTGATGAAAGAAGGTAATATCGTAGTGTACCAGGATGTTAGAGGGCGTTGGATGAGTGAGGGCGTATATGATAATATGCGTGCGTATATTCCAAATAAAAAAGCGAATCAATCTGATGAAGCTTCAGATACTTATGATACTATTGATTGGTTGGTGAAGAATGTAGAAAACAACAATGGAAATTTGGGAACATGGGGCATCTCCTACCCTGGGCATTATGCTACCGTTTCCGCTATTGATGCACATCCTGCATTAAAGGCAGCATCTCCTCAGGCGTGTATTGGTGACTTCTTTTTTGATGATTTTCACCATAATGGTGCTTTTCTATTGAGTTACTTTAGAGCCATTTCATTATTTGGAACCTATAAAGATACTCCTTCCGATACGGCATGGTACTCATTCCCAAAAATGAACACTCAAGATCAATATCAGTTCTTTTTAGATAAAGGACCTTTAAAGAACTTGAATAGTTATTTTCAATACGATCAATTAGACAATACTACTCCAAAAAGCAAAGAACGAATTGATGATTATTTCTGGAAAGAAATTGTTGAACACCCTAATTATGATGAAGTATGGCAAAGTAAAGGCATTATTCAACACATGAATAAAGTGCCCTCAACTGTGGCTACGATGATTGTTGGAGGATGGTTTGATGCTGAGGACTTGTATGGTCCATTAGAAACGTACAAAGGTATTGAGAAGCATGGAAAGGAGAATTACAATACGATGGTATTTGGACCTTGGGATCATGGTGGTTGGGCAAGAAGTAAACCTCAAAATATTGTAGGGAACTATTATTTTGGAGATTCTATTTCTTTGTTTTTTCAAGAAAAAATTGAAACAAAATTTTTCAATCATTTCTTAAAGGGTAGCGGTGATAAAAATTCAGGCTTACCAGAAGCTTATGTTTTTGATACTGGTAAAAAAGAATGGAAAAAGTATGATACGTGGCCCCCAAATAATGTACAAAAAGAAACGATGTTCTTATCTGAAGATCAAGAATTGACCAGTTCGCAAAATGCTTCGAAAGGAATTCAATTTGTTAGTGATGTGAAACGACCTGTTCCCTATTCAGAAGATATTAAAACAGTATTTACACCAAGAAAATATATGACGGATGATCAACGTTTTGCAGCGAGAAGAACAGATGTGTTGATTTTCGAAACGGATGCGTTAACAGAAGATCTAACCCTTGCTGGTGATATTCTTGCAAAACTAAAGGTAGCGACTACGGGTACTGCTGCTGACTGGATCGTTAAGGTAATAGATGTACACCCTGCTGATGCAAAAAATGATAAAGATAAGAATGATGGGTTTCAAAAGCATTTAAAAATGAGTAACTATCATTTAATGGTTCGTAGCGAAGTATTACGAGGTCGTTTTAGAAATAGTTTCTCCAGTCCTGAGCCATTTACTCCGAACAAAAAGACAGAAGTTGATATTCAATTACAAGACGTATTTCATACGTTTAAGAAAGGGCATAAGTTACAGATTCAGGTACAGAGTACATGGTTTCCTTTGATCGACTTGAATCCTCAAACCTATGTAGATAATATCTTTAAGGCTAATGAGGAGGATTTTAAAACTCAGACGCATACTGTGTTCACCGATTCGAGCATTGAGTTTACAGTTCTAAAATGAAAATTATGAAATTTACCTGCACAGTACATATCAATAAACCTCAACAAGTAGTGGCAGATTTTTTTGCTAATTCTGACTATTTAGGAGAGTATCAAGAAGGTTTTCAAAAAAAGGAATTGATCTCTGGTGAAGCATGGCAAGAAGGAGCTGTTTCACAACTATATTACCAAAATGGTAAAAGAAAAATGGAACTCACCGAAACTGTCATAAAGAACGATCTTCCTACTGAATTTCTTGCCGAATATTTTCATACGCATACGGAAAATACGATGCGAAGTATATTTACAGTGATTAGTCTAGATGAAACTAAGTACGACGCAGAAATTCATTATACCAAATTTAAAGGAGCCATTGTAAAGATTATGGCATTTCTATTCCCTTCTTTTTTTAAGAAGCAAGTTCAGAAATGGTTGACCAACTTTAAACTTTTTGTAGAAAATCAATAACAATGGAAGGTTTTCATACAGTAAATATTGCTATCCATGTTATTTCAGGCACCATTGCATTGTTATTAGGAACTGTTGCTATTATATCTAAAAAAGGCTTAAAAAGACATGTTCAAAGTGGAAATTGGTTCTTGCTGTTTTTATCCATTGTTGCAATAACTGGCCTTGTCGGTATTTTTGTTTTCAATAGAAATAGTTTCCTAATCGTAATTACATTATTAAGTGCTTATCAAGGATTTTCCGGGTATAGAATTTTACAAACAAAATCTAACAAGTTTTACTTTATTGATGCCGCCGCCGCTATTATTACAATACTGTCTTGTTTATATTTTCTCTATTACTTTCAATCAATTGGAATGATCTGGTCACCCATCATTATTTATAGTACCGTAGGATGGTTGTCTGCTATGATATTATACGATCTACTGCGCTATTTTATTCCAAAAGAACGATACAAACGTCTTTGGCTAAAGGAGCATATTGTTAAAATGATAGGTGCTTTTAGTGCTTTGTTTTCTGCTTTTGCAGGAACCGTTTTTGAAGATTATCAACCTCACAGCCAGTATTTACCCTCCGTAATTGGGAATGTTCTAATTATCTATTTTCTAGTCAGGTTTTCTAAAAAACGAGTTAAAGCTTAAATCCGCCACGGTGGATTTTTTCTGTTCTCTCCTGCTTTGTACAGGATTAATTGATTTCCATCAGGATCTTTTAAACGAGCTTCTCTCCAGAGCCAAGGTTGATCTGTAGGTAGTAGATCAAATTGAATACCTTTTTCTTGCAACTCCTTAACAACGATATCCAAGTTTTCATTTTGAAAATAAACCGCAACTCCATTACCAGCTAGTAGCTGTTCTACCAAATGAATTGAAAATGTAGCGTCACCATCTGGCAATTCAAAACGCACATATCTAGGGCTTGCATCTACAATAAGATGCAAGCCTAGTTTTTGATAAAATCCTGTAGCCTTTTCCACATCTAACGATGGGATTGTTATTTGATTTAAATTCATATTTTTTCTTTTTTTAAGATTCTCATTAAAAGGAATAGACATAAAACTCCTACAAAGGCTAATAAAGTAATGATCGTCCAAGTCTTGTTGAATCCAATATTGTCTACCAGTTGCATTCCCGAATTATGTCCAAAAATATGAGCTACCGAAAAAGCTATACTATAAAAAGCCATATACTCTCCTTGATTTCCCTTTTTAGCTCGTTCTACTACAAAAGCATTTGAGAATGGAAATGCAATCATCTCTCCAATGGTCATCAATAACATCGCAATGATCAAAATCCCTAACCAGAAACCGAGTATTAAGATCAAAAAACTAAACGCTGTTAACAACAAACCTACCATCATTAAAAATGCTTTTGAATACTTGGTGTTTTCTAACCAATTAATCAATGGCATTTCTAAAGCGAAGATGATAAAACCATTCATTCCAAATAGCAACCCTATTTCAAATTCAGTCAGGTGATATACATCTCTATAATACAATGGCATCGTTGAGAAATACTGTAGGAATACAAATCCGAAAAGGAACATGGATACAAAGAATACCCAAAATGCTTTGTCTTTATACACTGACACCGGATTCTCCACTTTTACCTCATCCAGAACTCTTGCCGTTTTAGGGTTCAATACTTTGATAAGCAAGATCACAGCAAGGATACATGTAATTCCATCTATCCAAAAAAGTCCATGATAGCCTATCGATGTGATAATCAAACCTCCCACTGCGGGGCCTGCAGTAAAACCTAAATTTATTGCCAAACGTATCAATGTAACAGAGCGTGTTTTGTTTTCCGGTTTACTATATGCACTTAAAGCGACAAACATTGCTGGTCGAAACGTATCTGCTACCAACATCACCAAAAAGATGCCAATACAAAATCCAGCAAACGTAGTTACAAATTGTAACGCTATAAACAAGATACCCGTGAGTAGTAAACTGATACTCATCACTTTATAATAACCTATTTTATCTGTTAACTTCCCTCCTAGCCAAGAACCAGCAACCGACCCTACTCCAAAACAAGACATGATCCACCCTACATGTTCTAAGGTAAATCCTAAGCTTTTTGTTAGATACAATGACAAAAAAGGAATTACCATAGTACCTGCTCTATTGATCAATGTGATCAACGACAACCACCAAACTTCCGTGGAGAGCCCCTTAAAGGTTTCTAAATAATTAAAGTATAGCTTTTTCATGTTGCTAGTTGATTAAGAGTTGTATTAAAATAAAAAGTCCGGCTAAATAGCCGGACTTTTATGATTGATTGATTTTATATTGATATTATCAAAACATATACATACGCCGGCGGAGGGTAACAGATACCCTTTGCTTGGTTGAACATGTAATGAAATTTCTCATTGTATTTTTTAAATTGATGTCGTAAAGCTACATATTTTTTTTAAATATCTACATTATCTAAAATCAATCTTATAAAAACATCCGTATTTTTACATTTTAGACTAGAAGCCATGAAAAAATTACTATTCCTTTTAACTATTTTAATGTTTATCTCTTGTAATTCTCAAGACAAAAGATCTTTGGCTGGAGAAACCGAGTATCAACGAAAGGAAAATATACGATTTAAAGATGCCTCTAAATCTCCTTTAAAGAAACGAGATCTTAAAAAATTTAAAGGATTAGATTTTTACCCAGTAGATTCTTCCTATATCGTGATGGCAATTTTGACCCGAACACCAAACGAGCCTATTTTTGAAATGGCTACTACAACGGAAAGAAAGCCGTTATATAAACAATACGGGGTCTTGTCTTTTACACTGAAAGGTAAAACACTGAAATTGCATTTGTATCAGAATCAAGAAAATCTAGAAGATGAGAAGTACAAGGACTATCTCTTTTTACCTTTCACCGATGATACAAGCGGTGATGGTTCTTATGGTGGTGGTAGGTATATGGATGTTTTTATAAGTCAGATTAACAAGAACAGCACTGTAGCGTTAAACTTTAACAATACATACAATCCCTATTGTGCTTATAATGACAAATATTCTTGTCCGATTACTCCTAGAAAAAATCATCTAGATGTTGCTATAGAAGCGGGAGTGCAAGACTTTAAAAAGAAGTAAATCATTTTACCAAGTACATTCCAGCGAAGACAGCTAAAAAAGCAACAATGAAGCTAGCAACTGTATAAAATGCAAAACTGGTAAAGTCACCTGCTTTTAAGAACACATGGTTTTCGTAAGCGAACGTCGAAAATGTGGTAAACCCTCCACAAAAACCTGTTGCTAACAATAAAGTTTGATTTTGTGTTAAGGATTCGTTTTTAGCAGCTAATCCCAAAATAATCCCGATCAATAGACTTCCTAAAATATTAGCGGCAAAGGTTCCAAACGGAATCCCGCTCTCAGGATTGTTTAGATACTTACCCAGTAAGTAGCGTAGTACACTTCCAAAACCTCCTCCAATAAATACTAATAACAGTTGTTTCATTATTGCGAAGATAAGAAAACCTCATAGTTTTCACTATGAGGTTTTCTTATCACTATTTTTTACCGTGGTTACTTTACGGCATAGTAAATATCTGTTTGAATGTCTTCAGGTTTTACCGTCATTGGGTCGTTCATATATAGCTCCCAAACCAATCCATTGTATTCTAATTTATTGGCTTTCATATACATATCTATTTTTGCATGTGCCTCCATATCTCCAGTTCCGTAGTTTCCATATTTATCAACCATAATTCCTTTTCCTTTTGGCATATTCACCACTTTCATCCCTTCTGCAGGTTTCAATTCCTTATTGAGTAACAATCCTATATAAAACTCAGCTTCCTTCGTTTCTTCGTCCCATTTTGTATATACAGATCCTGGAATATAGTCGCCATTTTTTAATCCATTTTGTACAGCATACATACCTGCCTTAGGCATATCTGTCATAAACAACTTGGTCATTTCTTCATGTCCCATATCCGTTCTTCCTTTGTGATAATACCCTATGAACTTCTGTCCTTTTAAATCTACAGAGATTACTTCTCCTACTCTAAAACTATTTTGTGCCATTTTTACCCTTTTTTGTACTTCTTTTTCTAAATTATCCAATCCTTTTGCTTCCATCGGACCTAACATACCATCCCATCCTCCAGACATCGCAGCAAAAATTTTAAACATAAATGGAGCATCCGTTTCTTTGATATGCCAAGAAACTTCTGTTCCCTCATCTACTTCTTTAAAGGTCCAAATAACATCTGTAGGATTATAATCTCCAAACTGCATTTTCTGATGAATGGACTTGTTCGTTTCTACCGCTATAGTTTTAATATTCCCTGGTCCGTCTTTACTTGTCCAAGAATCACTTGCTCCTACACCTATTGTTTTATCTGCGTATGTAACCACAATGGTAGAGTCGTCGTCATGCCATGGGCCCCATTCTTCCCAAGATTTTAGGTCGTTTACTGTGTTAAACACATCTGCAATTGGAGCTTTAATTACTTTATCTCTAGATATATCATACTCGCTTGGTTGCATCATAGCAAAAACCAAACCTCCAATAACTAGTACTAAGACTAGTAATAATAAATACTTTAAAAATTTCATCTTTAGTGTTTTTAAGGTTGATTACTACTAAGTTAGCATTTTAAACTAAAATTACAATTTAACTTCCTCAGCGTCAGTCCAATTCCATTTACCTGTTACGGTTCCTTTAGAAAAGGTCATAATCCCCGGATTTGCTCTGATCATTGTTTTTAACACAGTTTCATCGCAGAATAAGAAATCGAAAGGCAGTGAGTATTTGGTTTGCGTCAAGACGAGTTCGTCACCAAAAGATGCTGTAACGCCATACACCGTATATCCTTTATTGATAGCGTCATCCGCCACCTTTTTAATTTTTGCAAAACCATCCTTTTCTGACTTGGCGATATTATAAACAACAAGAAGCATGAGCTTATTTTTAGTCATTAACTCATTCGTAAGATCGTTTTGAGTGTCTTCTAGAATAAAATCTTGCGTTGGTGGTAATTGATCTCCTCCGTGATAGATCTTCCCATCAGGAATATTCTTTCCTACTGCATAAGCTCTAAAGTCAATTAATGGTAAATGATTCAACACGTGATAGGTAATGTAAGAAAAACTCAATAGAGAGATCAACGTTATGGCTACTGTGATTTTTTTAGACAGTATTTCTTTAATGTCTTTTACTCTTATTAATAATACGATAATCAACCCAATCAGAATCACATTCTTATAGAATGTCTCCCAAGGGGTTAGCTTAACAGCATCTCCAAAGCAACCACAGTCTGTCACTTTATTATAGTATGCTGAATACCATGTTAAGAACAAGAAAATAGTAGTTAGCACCAATAAACTCCATACTGTTTTTTTGGATTTGTACCCCAATAGCAACGTTACTCCTAACATTATTTCTGCTAAGATCAAAAGGATTGAAAAAGGCAACGCGTATGGGATTAAGAATTCCAGATTCAATACGCCTTCTCCAAAATATTCTTCAAACTTGTATTGCGATCCTATTGGATCTACCAATTTAACGAAACCAGAAAAAACAAACATGGCTCCGACAAAAAATCTTGACAGGTGTACTAGTACTTTAATCATCATCTTTAGTTCATATGTATCATTGCAAAAACCGCATAGTTAATCATGTCTTGATAGTTAGCATCAATACCTTCAGACACCAAGGTTTTTCCTTTATTATCTTCTATCTGCTTAACGCGTAACAGCTTTTGTATAATTAAATCCGTTAAGGAACTGATTCGCATATCTCGCCAAGCTTCTCCATAATCATGGTTTTTATCTTCCATAAGTTGCTTGGTAACACCAATATGTTTATCATATAATTCGGTAGCTTCATCTGTAGTTAAATCTGGATTTTCTACAACCCCCAGCTCTAACTGTATTAAAGCCATAATGCTATAATTGATAATCCCAATAAACTCCGATTTCTCACCTTCATTAACTTTCCGCACAGTATTCTCTTGTAGCTGTCGGATTCTTTGCGCCTTTATAAATATTTGATCGGTTAGTGATGGTAATCGTAAGATTCTCCATGCACTACCATAATCACTCATTTTTTTAATAAATAAACTTCTACAAGTTGATACAACAGCATCGTATTCTTTGGAAGTATTCTGCATAAACTCTTTTTATTTCTATAAAGTATTTGCGTAAAAATAGTAAATCCTAAACGCTTTTCGTTTATTTTTACAGAAGAATTTTAGGTATTTAACACATGTCTTTTATGAATAAAATTGTTGTTTTTTGTGGTTCTAGCATAGGTTTTAACCCTATCTATAAAAAAGCAGCCATTGAATTAGGGAATTCCTTTGTTGAAAAGGAAATTGGACTTGTTTATGGTGGTGGAAAAATTGGGATGATGGGTGTGTTAGCAGAAACCATGCTCTCTCAAAACGGCGAAGTAATTGGTGTTATTCCTAGTTTACTTAAGCACGAAGAAGTGGTTAATAAAAATGTTACCGAGTTAGTTGTTACGAAAACAATGAGTGAACGTAAGGTAATTATGAGCAAAATGGTCGATGGTTATATTACCATGCCTGGTGGATTTGGCACTATGGATGAGCTTTTTGAAAGCCTTACGCTAGGTCAATTACATATTGAACAAAAGCCCGTAGGTTTATTGAATATTAATGGGTTTTTTGATTATACCTTAAAACAACTTGATACAATGGTAGAAGAAGGCTATTTAAAACATGCCAATAGAGATCTATTAATTGTTGATACCACCGTAAGTGGATTACTCGAAAAAATGGAACAATATAGCATTCCTGAAAAGTCGCATGTTATTAACAAAGTGGTACGCTAATGACAATTAATTGCAAAGGTTCTCTAATCGATCTCGCTGTACCTAAGGTAATGGGTATTTTAAATATTACACCTGATTCTTTTTATGATGGCGGCAAATATAATGATGAGTCGGATATCCTACAACAGGTTGAAAACATGTTATCCGAAGGTGCCACCTTTATTGATATAGGTGCATATTCTTCAAGACCAGGTGCTCATCATATTTCCGAAAAGGAAGAGCTAAAAAGAATACTTCCAGTTGTTGATCTTTTACTAAAAGAACATCCTGAAATTTTAATCTCTGTAGACACATTTAGAAGTAACGTTGCAAAAGAAACCATTGATCATGGCGCCACGATAATTAATGATATTTCAGGAGGAAACATGGATGCCAATATGTTTGCTACTGTAGCGGAATTGCAAGTTCCATATATAGTGATGCACATGTTAGGAACCCCACAGAATATGCAGCATGATCCTTCATATGAGAACGTGACCACCGAACTCATTGCTTTTTTTGCGGATAAAATATCAACCTTACGAGGTTTAAAACTGAATGATATCATCATTGATGTCGGATTTGGTTTTGGAAAAACAGTAACTCATAATTTCGAGTTGCTCCGGAACTTAACATTCTTCAAAAATTTGGACGTTCCTATTTTAGCAGGTATGTCAAGAAAATCTATGCTGTATAAAACTCTAGGAATCACTCCACAAGAAGCTTTAAATGCAACTACCTCGGTAAATACCGTAGCACTTCTTAATGGCGCTTCAATTTTACGCGTACACGATGTAAAGGAAGCTATGGAAGCCATTCAGATCACTAACCAACTGATTTAGAGAATTTTCGGCACGTTGTTTGTATGTCTTACGGTATTAAAAACGAAGACTATGAACAAAAGACATGCACCTGAAATCAACGCGGGCTCTATGGCCGATATTGCATTTCTATTACTAATTTTCTTTTTGGTTACTACCACCATGGATACAGATTCTGGTATACTAAAAAAACTCCCTCCAAAAGAAAAAAATGCTCCGCAGATTGTTATTCACGATAGAAATATCCTGGAAGTAAAGATCAACCAACACAACGAATTGATGTTTGATGATCAAATCATTGAGCCAGACGAAATTAAAGCGATCGCACTTAATTTTATCGATAATGGTGGAGGATTGGATAGCTATAAACAGCCCTGCACATGGTGTAAAGGGAAAAAGGACAAAGCTTCTTCGGACCATCCTTCCAAAGCATTTATTTCTATCCAGGCGAATAGAAGTTCTTCCTATGAGACTTATATAAAAGTCATGGATGAGATCAATAAAGCGTACGCTGTGCTCAGAAATAGAGTTTCAGTAAGCATGTATGGTCAAAATTATACAAGCTTACTCGAAAGTTTAAAAGTTAAACCGGAAAATGGAGAGGAGATCATGGTAAAAATAACCACGATTCGATCTAAATATCCTCTCTTAGTAGCGGATACTGAAATATCGAATTGATATGGCAGAAAGGTAAATAATTAGTACATTTATCCGAAATACATCAATTAATGCTCGATTTTATTGATATTTCATTTCTGGATATACTAGACATCTTACTAGTTGCTATCTTACTCTATTATATTTACAAGCTTTTAAAAGGTACTGTTGCTATCAATATCTTTTTGGGTATTGCATTTATATTCTTAATTTGGAAGATTACAGAGGCTCTAAAAATGGAAATGCTTAGTCGTATTCTTGGGTACCTGTTAAGCGGTGGTGTTATTGCTTTGATTATTGTTTTTCAACAGGAAATTAGAAAATTCTTGTTAATGATCGGAACTACCAATTTCTCTTCTAAAAGGAGTTTTTTAAATCAGATTAAGTTTTTAAAATCGGAGATAAGTTCTGAAACGAATGTTACTGTTCTAGTAGAAGCATGTAAAAAGTTATCCACGACAAAAACAGGAGCTTTAATTGTATTGGAGAGAACCAATAGCTTAGATTTTTTAACCAATACAGGAGATGCAATGAATGCCTTGCTGAATGAAGCATTGTTAGAAAGTATTTTTTATAAGAATAGTCCGCTGCATGACGGTGCTACTATTATTCGAGACAATTATATTGTTGCTACCAGAGTTATATTACCCGTTTCTAGTAGTGCTACTATTCCTTCAAGATTTGGTTTAAGGCATAGGGCTGCTATAGGTGTATCAGAAAAAACCGATGCCGTTTGTTTGCTAGTATCCGAAGAGACTGGTGAGATTTCTTATATTAAAGATGGTGGTTTTGAACTGTATGCAGATTACACTGAACTTATTGATAAACTTAGAAATGATATTGCTTAATATATGGATTGTAAGAACTGCAAGAATTCTGTATTAGATTCAGATGGATTTTGCTCTAATTGCGGAGCTAGAAAAGTAGATAATAGGTTAACATTTAAATATTTCTTTAAAGAGTTTTCTGAGAAGGTCTTAAGTGTAGATAATAAGCTTCTTAAGACAATCATCCATCTTTTTGTAAAACCTGATGTTGTTGTCAAAAGCTATATAGATGGGGTACGAAAAAGATATATAGATCCTTTTGGATTTCTTTTAATCTCTATAACACTTTCAAGTATCTCCATTTATCTTATGAGAGAAGGTGCTATTCAATCGTTAGAGAATTTAAATGACACAGCTGGTCTGCAAAATACTGAAGGTACTAAGCAGATGATGAATATGATTTATGATTATTCTGCCATCGTTACAGGGATAAGTATTCCGGTTTACGCATTTATGTCCTGGATCGTTTTTTACAATAAAAAAATGTACAACTATGTTGAGCATGTGATTATTTACCTATATACCAATGCGCAATTTGCTATTGTAAACCTCATTGTTGTATTAGTCCTTTACCTGTCTGGGGAAACAGTAGGAGTTTTTACTTCTTTTGGTTTGATGGGTTTTTATCTTATTTACACAGCTATTATTCTAAAGAAATTATTTAAGCTATCCTTTCTACAACTCATTATTAAAACACTGTACTTTTTATTAATCCTTGCGGTGGTCTATGTAATTACAAGTATTCTATTTGCCGTGGGAATGTACTTGATTTTAGGTCCAGAATACTTTAAACAATTTGCACCTCAAGGAAAGCAAGCGCTTTACGATGCTAGTTCTACACTAAATTGTTTGTCATATAAGTTTCTGTAGTACCCGTCTTCTTTTTGAAGTAATTGAGTGTGCGTTCCTTGCTCAACTATAAGGCCTTTGTCCATTACAATAATCTTATCCGCTTTTTTAATAGTAGCTAACCTGTGTGCAATTACAATAGAAGTTCTGTCTTTAGTAATCGTATCTGTAGCATGCTGAATCATTTGTTCTGCATGCGAATCTACCGACGATGTTGCCTCGTCTAAAATAAGGATGCTTGGTTTGCTTACGTATGCTCTTAAAAATGCAATGAGTTGTCGTTGTCCAGAAGAAAGCATTGCTCCTCTTTCTTTAACATTGTAGTTATAATTTTCAGGAAGACTCATAATAAATTCGTGTATTCCAATTTTTCTTGCAGCATCTTTTACTTCTTCTAACGAAATATTTTCACTCTTAAGCGTAATATTATTAAAGATGGTATCAGAAAATAAAAACACATCTTGTAGCACAACTGCTACTTGTTTTCTCAGCGATAAGATCTCATATTCATCTACAGGTATTGTATCTACACAGATGGCTCCTGAGTCAATTTCATAAAAACGATTAATCAAATTAATTATGGTTGACTTTCCTGCTCCAGTAGCTCCAACAATGGCTACAGTTTGCCCCTTTTTCACATCAAAAGAAACACCTTTTAATACTTCTTCTCCTTCCACATAGCTAAATCTAACATCTTTAAAAGCGATATCTCCTTTCAAGTCTTCGGCCTTCAATGTTCCGCTTTTATCAATAAAACTATCCGTATCCATCACCTTAAAAACGCGCTCACCGGAAACGATTCCCATTTGTAGCTGGTTGAACTTATCTGCAATCTGACGTAAAGGTCTAAACAACATTTGTGCGAACATGATAAACCCGAAAATATCTCCTGGTCCAGAGACTACTCCTTCTAGCACCTGACCTCCTCCATACCAAACTATCAAACCAATCCCTATAGATGAAAGCACCTCTGCAATAGGAAAGAATATGGAATAATACCAAATCGTTTTTATATACGCCTTCTTATGTTTATTATTAATTTCCTTAAAGTTTCTGTACTCAATTTTTTCTCTATTGAACAACTGTACAATTTTCATTCCTGTTACTCTTTCTTGCACAAAACCATTCAAATTGGCCACCTGATTTCGAACTTCTTGAAACGTTGCTTTGATAGCGATTTGAAATACTTTTGTTGCGTAGATCAGAATTGGTAATACTGCAATGGCAATTAGTGCTAATTGCCAGTTTATATAAAACATCACAACAATAACAGCCATCATTTTTAATATATCACTTACTATCGTGAAAACACCTTGTGTGAAAAAGCTAGCAATTGTTTCTATGTCAGACACTACTCTGGTGACCAATCTTCCTACAGAAGTATTGTCAAAATAGGTCATTTTAAATTCCAAAATATGCCTAAACGTTTTAGTCCTGATATCCCGAATAATGTGCTGTCCCACCCAATTGGCAAAATAGATAAAGGTGAATTGTAATAACACTTCACCCATTAAAATCCCTAGCATTATCAATATATAATTCAGTAAACCAACTTCATCTTTACCAATTATATAGTCATTCACCGAAGCGATTACTACTAGAGGTCTTGCCACAGAGAATAAGGCCAATAAGATTGTGGAGGAAGCCGCGATAAAAAAATGTAATTTATAGCGCCTTGCAAAGCTCATTAGTCTTGTAAAGACTTTTACGTCAAATGCTTTTCCTGAAACTTCTTCTGCCATTATTTAATAGGTAACTTTTGTTAAAAATAATCCTTTTGCAGGTACCGACGTTCCCGCATTGCTTCTATTTTTACTTTCAATAATTTTCTCAAACTGGTCTATACTGATTTTGTGCTCACCCACTTCTACTAATGTTCCTACAATCGCTCTTACCATATTCCGTAAAAACCGATTCGCTGTAATATGAAACGTAAGGGTATTTCCATCTTGTATCCACATTGCTTTAGTTATATCACATAAAAATGTATATACCTCTGTTTGTACTTTAGAGAATGCTTCAAAATCTTTATACTTAAACAAACTCTTACAAGCCTCATTCATCAAGTCTACATCTAAAGTTTTATGATGAAGCTGTAAGGTTGTATCTAATAAAAACACGTTTCTACCCAACCAAATCTTATATTCATAACTACGATCTACCGCGTCGAATCTGGCATGTTTTTCATTATCAACTTTAAAGAGATCATGAATTACAATATCGGAAGGAAGTACTGAATTAAACTTGTATATGTACTTTTTGTCCAATTCTTGTTCCGAATCAAAATGTGCAAACATTTGTGATGCATGTACACCTGTATCAGTTCTTCCCGCTCCCACAATACCAACTTCCTCTTGTAGTACAGTGCTCATTGCTTTCTGAATCTCGTATTGTATGGAGTTTGCATCAGGTTGAATTTGCCATCCATGATAGTGTTTTCCATGATACGATAGTTCAATAAAATATCTCAAAAAAATAAGGCTTTAAAACAAATCAAAATTACGGATTTTATTTTGTTATTTGTACTTTAGAATCATGAAGAAGATACTACTACTTTCCGACACACATAGTTATATAGACGATCAAATCTTAAAATTTGTAAAACAAGCCGATGAGGTTTGGCATGCTGGAGATATTGGCGATCTAAATGTTACCGATACGATCAAAAAAATAAAGCCTTTGCGAGCAGTATTTGGTAATATCGATAATAAAGATGCGCGAGCAGAGTTTCCTTTAGACAACAAGTTTACAGTGGAAGGTGTTACTGTTTGGATCACTCATATTGGTGGCTATCCCAATAGGTACAACCATCGAGTAAAAGAAGCTCTAGCTGCCGATCCTCCAAAATTATTCATATGTGGACATTCACATATTTTAAAAGTACAGTTCGATAAAAAATTAGACCTTTTGCATCTAAATCCTGGTGCTGCGGGCAAACATGGTTTTCATAAAGTGAGAACGATGTTGCGCTTTGAGCTAGATAAAGGAGTTATTAAGAATATGGAAGCTATTGAATTGGCTACGCGTACGTAACAGTTTCGCGCTCATGTATAGGAAGCTCTACAGCAATCTTAGTACCGTTTCCTTCGCTACTTTCTATCGTAAATTTACCTTGCATCATTTTAATTCTGGCATCGATCTGATTGATTCCTAAACCATCTTTTTCTGGAATAATATCCTTATCAAACCCTTGTCCATTATCGTTAATAGAGAGCATCAATTTTTGATCTTCTTCGTACAAGGTTAGCTCTGCCTTAGAAGCTTTACTATGCTTTAAAATATTATTGATAAACTCTTGAATAATATTATAGGTCTTTATTTCAAAGCTCTGATCATATCTTCTTAAGTCAGAAATATCTGTTTTAATTTCTATCTGAGAGTTTGAATATTTATCAGCCATATCCTTTAAAGAATACTGTAAACCAAATTTCAGTAGTACGGACGAAACTAAGGTGTGTGATAGATCTCGAATTTTGTCTGAAGCTTCAGTAATGATTTTTTGAGATTTTTCAATCTCTACAGGTGTGGATCCATTAAACTGAGAACGACATGCCTGTAAATGCAGATTTGCAGATGACAGTAAGGTACTTACACTATCGTGTAATGTTTCAGCAATTTGTTTACGCTCCGATTCTTTTCCGTCTATGGTAGCGTTTAAGATACGAATCTGTGATTCTGATTTTAACTTCTCAATCTTTTGTTGCTGAATCAGTTCATTACGAGATATCTTTAAACTCAAGTTCTTTTGTCTGAATTTAAAGTAAGCTACCGTACCTATTAAGATGATAAGGATAGAAATACTCAATACAGTAACACCCCACGTTTTATCTTTTTGCTCCAAAAGCTTTATTTCTTCCTGCAAAATCCCTTCTTTCATACCAACTTCAAAGTTTTTATTGGCATATATTTCTGCCACCTTTCTCTCGTTATATTTATCTTTAAGGTCATCAGAAATATTCCAGGAAAATTCTTGGTACTCGTATGCTTTATAGTCTTTTAATTTATACATTGAAAAAGCAATGTTCAAATATAAACCTGCTCTTATTCCGTCTGCTTTTTCACCTTTAATCCTGTCCAGCGCTTCAAGACCTTTAAACAATGCTATTTTGGATTTATCATACTCTTCTCTGTAAAAATGTATATTCGACAAAGCATTATAGCCAGATGCAATCAAATACTGGTCTCCAAACTTCTTTTTCATTTCCAAAGATTTTAACGCATAATCTTCAGCTTTTGAATACAAGCTATCTCTTACATAGATCCCCGATAAATTGTTATAGGTCTTAGATTTTAAAAGCGTTACATCTTTCTTTAAAGAGTTAGAATTGATGATTTTCCTATAAAAGAGAAGCGTACTGTCCTTATATATTTGCTTTTTTTCTGATTTTGGATCTTGCCTCCAAATCTCATATAATTTGTGGTAAGACCTTCCAATATTATAATTGTTCTCCAAAAAAAGATGATCTTCAAAATTCTTATCAATAGATTTTTCAAAGCCGCCTTCTTTTTTTAATATTTCTGTAAATCCATCCAAACTTAACTTGAAAGAAGAAATTGCCTTTTCAAAAGATCTAGACTCATACCATATTTTACCAATTAAATAATTGGTATTTGATGTCATTTCTATGTCGTTTTTGGATTTTGCTTGCTCTAAAACATCTAAAGCAATTTTCAAAGCAGACGAGTAACTTTTCTCCTGAAATAAACTATCTGATTTATTAAATTGTAATACAAGAAGTGAATCTTTTGACTGTTTAAAAGACAGCGTAGAGTCTGAAGTATTTTCAGTTTCTACGCTGTTCTTACATGATATACTAATCAACAGGGCAAATAGTACCCATAAATATGTATAGTTATTCCTTCTCAAAAATAAATTAATCTTTACTTGTTTATTTAACTAATCTATAATTACAACAGGTCTCTTGCTAACTGTCATAGACGTCTCAGCATTTTCAACCCTAGAGCTTTGATTATCTTCTGTGTAACTAATAAACTCAATATTTAAAGCCACTCCATCCTCCTTTACATAAGTTTGATTAAAACTGATTTGACTACTCGTTCCATCTCTCATATGAATCTCATATGCATTAGTATCGCCATTATAAATAAACTCTACTGCCACATCGCTGGATACATTAAAGTCTAAACTCACTGTACCATCACTATTATTTGTAACACTATAGTCAGCCAAAAACTCTTCATCTGCATTTCTACTAAACTTAATATCATCATCCATAATTGTCATGGAAGATTTTTTTCCGTTTTGGGTGTCATTAAAACCAACTTTCAGGCTATTATCCTGTATTGCTAACGCCTCATTGAAATTCTTTTTAGACTGATTATCAGATGAATATAGGTAAAAATCATTAGAATTCGATCTTTTATCCTTAGAAAGTGATGCTTCTGCATTATCTGCCAATTTATAATCTAAAGAATATGCACCTCTTGCATCTCTTTTTACGGTATAGTTTTCTAATAATTTACTGGAGGTTTCTTCAGGCGTAAAGATTTCTTCTGAAGAACAAGACATTAGCCCCATGCTAATGGTTACCATTACAAAGATTGATTTGAAATTTTTCATGATTGAGAGAATTTAGGAAATTGAATTTAATACTAAAAAAATAGGCTTATAATGTATGCAGCTTACATAGTAATTGGGGGGAAACAAACTCTTATTAGGGGTATTCTGCTAAGAATATAAGAGAATCTTATTTTAGGGGATATTACTAGATAATATTGTTTTTTACTGCATACATTGCTAAGCCTACTGCGTTTTTAACTTTTGTTTTCTTTAATAAACTTTTTCTATACGTTTCTACTGTGTTTGTACTTATGTTTAATATACCTGATATTTCTGAGGTACTATTTTCTTTTGCTATTAACTTAAGAACTTCTAGTTCTCTTTCTGTTAAACTATGGGCGATGGTACTTTCTGGTCTTTCTCCTTCGGCTACCTTCTGCCCCGTATATAACTTAAATAAGTTATTTTGTATATCGTCACTAAAATACTGTTCTCCTGCTGCAACCGCCTTTATGGCTTTTACAATATGCTCTCCTGCACTATTCTTTGATAAAAACCCTTTTGCCCCTAAATTGAGCATTTGTTTTACCAAATTCACATCGTCATAACTAGAGAGGATAATTACTTTTTGATCTATCTTATTTGACTGAAAAAACTTCAGCACATCAATTCCATCAAAAATGGGCATATTTATGTCCAAAATCAGAATATCAGCAGTCTTTTCTTTCGACCAATCTATCACCTCTTTACCAGTGAGAGAGTATCCTTCTATCTCTATCTCCTTGTCAGTATTTATTACAGCGATGATCCCTTCTATTAAGATTTTATGATCATCTGCTACGTGAACGTATATCTTTTCTTTCATTATTACTTTACAAATTTAAGTGGTATTTCAATGTTGTACAATACCTTTTTTCCGTGAAATTTTCATCTAACGGTTTTCGGTGATATTAATTAAGGGGGTGGAATTCGGTTGTGAAATTTTACTGTTTCCGACTACAAACATACAGAATATAAAACGAAAAAACCGGAGTTCTTCAACTCCGGTTTACGCACTAAATATACTAAGATGTTAGGCTTATCGCAATCTATCTACAGATTTCACGAGATCTTCATCCCTCTTTATAGCCTTATTGGCCAACACGGCAAATAAGATCGCTACAACAGGTAGGAACATCCCAATACCCTTCTCAGAAACCGCAGTTTCTCCAGGTAAGGTTAGAGATAGATAAATCAACAATCCTAATAAAAAAAGATTGATCAATACTATAATTCGCCCTAAAACAAATTGCATCTGTCTATTTTTAAAATTAAAAATAGCAATTAATGCAATTAATGACGACACTAAAAATGAAATCGGGATCAGTTTAAAAGTAAATTCTGACTTAGAAAATAAGTCTAAAACAAACTCTTGTTTCTCACTTGCCACTGTCCATAAATTGAATACAAATATTAGTCCTCCAGAAACAACTGCGACTAATAATAAATATAATGTTTGTATTCTTTGAATCATTTTTAAAATTCTGGAAGACAAAAGTAAAAATTTCTTTTTTAACCAGAGCCTTTTAGATTTAAAATAATTGTATATATTTGCTATCAATAAAGAACCCTTCTAAAGAAAAAAATTGTATACGTACTTTATACGATTGCTAAATATCAAAAAACAATTTAAAATTCTTACACCTCTAAGAAATAATTTAATCATTATATATAATGTTCGAGATTTCGGAACTAAAAGCAAAAACTCTTCCAGAGTTACAAGAAATTGCTAAAAGCATTGGCTTATCTAAAATCAGCCAATTAAAAAAATTGGATTTAGTGTATAAAATCATTGATACACAGGCTGCAAACCCTCCTAAAAATGAAAAACCTAAAACTGCTAGACCTAAAAGAAAAAGAGTTGCTAAACCAGCTGCTGGACCAGCTAAAACAGTAAGTGAAAAATCAAATACACAGGAAAAGCACGCAGTAAAAAAAGAAGCACCTAAACAGGAATCAAAAGAGGAATCAAAAGAGGCATCGAATGCAAAGCATACCCCTGCCAAAAATGATGCTCCTAAGACGCATCCTGCTAAAGATGATGTATCTAAGGCTCCTGAGAAAAACGATGATACTAAAAATGATGCATCTAAAGCTCCTGCTAAAAAAGAGAATACTGATGGGAAACAAAACCATCAGAAATCGAAGCAGCAGCAGAATAATCAGAACGGTCAGAACAATCAGAACAATCAGAACAATCAGAACAATCAGAGAAATAAAAATCAAAACAACCAGAATAGAGATAAGAGTCATCAGAGAAATCAGAAGAACGGGAACAAGTATAGAGACCCTGATTTTGAGTTTGATGGAATTATTGAAAGTGAGGGTGTTTTAGAAATGATGCCTGATGGATATGGTTTTTTACGATCTTCGGATTATAATTACTTATCGTCTCCAGATGATATTTATGTTTCTCAATCTCAGATCAAATTATTTGGTTTAAAGACTGGAGATACGGTTAAAGGGAATGTACGCCCTCCAAAAGAAGGAGAAAAGTATTTTCCTCTAATTAGAGTATCTAAAATAAACGGCTTGAATCCTAATGTTGTTAGAGACCGTGTTTCTTTCGAGCATTTGACACCATTATTTCCTGATGAAAAATTTAACCTTGCAGAGAAAGGAAGTTCTTTATCTACAAGAATCATTGACTTGTTCTCTCCGCTTGGTAAGGGGCAACGTGGAATGATTGTAGCACAGCCTAAAACGGGTAAAACTATGTTGTTAAAAGATGTGGCCAATGCTATTGCTGCAAATCATCCTGAAGTATATCAGATTGTGCTTTTAATCGATGAACGCCCGGAAGAGGTAACTGATATGCAACGTAGTGTTAGGGGTGAAGTAGTTGCATCTACTTTTGATGAACCAGCCGACAAGCATGTACGAGTAGCGAACATCGTTTTGGAAAAGGCGAAGCGACTTGTAGAATGCGGGCATGATGTTGTAATCCTTTTAGATTCTATCACACGTTTAGCAAGAGCATACAACACGGTAGCTCCTGCATCTGGAAAGATTTTATCTGGTGGTATTGATGCAAACGCATTACACAAACCTAAACGATTCTTTGGTGCGGCTAGAAATATTGAAAATGGAGGTTCTTTAACCATCATTGCTACGGCATTAACAGAAACTGGTTCTAAAATGGATGAGGTAATCTTTGAAGAATTTAAAGGAACAGGTAACATGGAGCTTCAATTAGATAGAAATATTTCTAATAGAAGAATCTACCCTGCTATTGATCTTATTAAATCGAGTACACGTAGAGACGATCTGTTATTGGATGACAAGACTGTACAACGTATGTGGGTATTGCGTAAATACTTAGCTGATATGAATCCTATTGAAGCTATGGAGTTTATCAACGATAGAATTAAGTTCTCTAAGAATAATACAGAATTCTTAGTTTCTATGAATGGGTAAAGCTCTATTCATTATTAAACATAAAAAAGCCGCTATAATGTAGCGGCTTTTTTATGTCTAATAAATTTCTTTTAAACTAATCGTTTACCCCATAGTATGCAGCTCTGTTATCTTCAATCTTAGTAGATTTTTTGATTGCTTCATACATTTTAAACGATTGAGTTTGTCTAGTCTTTGCTAGTTGATTTCTGCTTATATTATAATTCGGCAAAGCCGTTGGCAGTTCTTTGTCGTTAAGTACTACAGCAAAAACACCATTCTTCCCAACAATCTTTGTATATAACTTGTTAGCTTCTGCATTATACATTGCTCCTAACACAGCTGGCTCTGTACCAACTCCAGGAATTGATGGCGCTTTTAATGTTGCACCTGCTACTCTTCTTACAGTAGTATTGTTAGCTTTTGCAATGTCCGCTAAAGAAGCTCCATTCATTTTAGCTTCCAATAACGCCGCTTTTCGCTCTTTTACAATAATAGGTCTAATAGTATTTGTAACACTTGATGCTGACGCTAACCCCTCTTCGTTTGATGACGTTACAATAGCAACTACATGTCCTTTATCTATATCAAACCTCTTAAAGCTTCCTACTTCGCTATCTTTATTAAACGCCCAAGCTACAATTGATCTCTGTTTTCCTAATCCAGGAATATCTTCACCTAGTACTTTTAAACCAATTGCAGGTCTTACCTGAGCACCTTTTTCTTTGGCTGCGTCGTTAATCTTTGTTCCTTCAGACAATGCTAATGCAAACTCTTCCGAATTCTGGAATGCTTTGTTTTCTGTTTCTTTTGATGGTTCTATTTTTCTACCAAATGTCACCAACTTAAATACATCTAGAGGTTTATTTTGATCTTCGATCATTATCACATGAAGACCAAAAGCAGTTTTTACAACGCCTATATCTCCTTTCTTTCCAGAAAAAGAAAAATCTCTAAATTCAGGTACCATACGTTTATAATCAAACTTATCTAAATCACCACCTTTATCCGCATTTGATTGATCAGCAGAAAACTCTTTAGCCAATGCTGCAAACTTTGATTTGTTTCTCTTCACAACTTTTACAATACTATCTGCTGTTGCTTGAGCCTGTGCTTCTGTTTGTTTTGTATCTGGTCCAGCCGATCTTGATCCAAGAAATGGAATTAAAATATGACTTGCCTTTACAGAGTCTGGCATTTTAATTACTTCAGCAATCTTACTTATCTTGAAGAACTCTCCATCCTTATAAGGGCCAAATGTATCTCCTTCTTTCCCTGCAGCTACTTGGTCAGCAATTACCGTCGGAATATCTTTTTTAAACTTGTACAACGTATCTAAAGCAACATCTGAATCACTCTCTTCAAAGAAAAGCGTTATATCAGTAGTATTCTTTAAACCTTGAATTGTTTCTACACTATTTGTTACCTTATTCAGTTCTTGTTTGTCTTCTAAAAACTCTCCTACTTTATTCTTAATCGCTTGCTCATCTGCTGCGCTCGGAATAATATCAAACTTTACATAAGATATATTTCTCGAAGCATCAACTTTATACTCATCTGCATGCGCTTTAATGTACGCTTCGATATCCGCCTTAGTAACATTAATGGTACTATCTTGAATAGATGTGTATGGTAAATACACAACACTACCATTTAATTTGGTATTATCAACCATATACTGATTTTCTGCTTCTTTTAAGGAAGCTCCTAAACCAGAACTGATTAGCTTGTTGTATGTATTTGTCTCTAAGTTAGACTTTACGTTGTTCTCGTATTGTTTCCATCTTGCCCATCTACCATCTTGAGGATTGTCTCTCATTTCGGATAAGAACAGTTTAAACTTTTCCTCATCAAAAAATCCCGCTTCATTTGTAAACTGTGGATTCTGTTGATATGCTTTTACAATTTCTTGCCATACATCTTCTTCTCCAATAGTAATACCTGCTTCAGCCAACTGAGTTTTGTAAATTTTCTGTCTTACTAAATTATCCCAAGTTGCGGTTGCCGCTTGCATTTCTGAGGATCTATTTCCTGTTCTAGCTCTGTAGTCTTCTAATGCCTCCGAATATTCTTGTCGCGAAATAGTTTCTCCATCTACTTGCCCTACTTCATTTACCTTAGATGAGCTAAAGAAATCTTCTAACGTGGAAGGATCTAATACAAAAGCAAAAAGCGCTAAACCAATAACAATGATCAATGCCATTGAACGTTCTCTAATCTTAGATAAAATTGCCATACTTCATTTATTTTAATTTCAGTCTGCGAATATACAATTTGGGTTTTAATAATACAACCTGAACGCTAGAGAATTAAAGAAAAATAGAAGATTTTAAGGCAATTTATTCTACGCTATCCAAAACATTAAAATTCACCTCTTTAATTTTAGAAGAGCTTACCTTTAGAATTTTAATTCTAAAATTAAAGATTTCCAGAACCTCATCTTGATCTGGGATATTTTCGGTGTGATTTATGATAAAGCCTCCTAAAGTTTCATAGCCTTCTTCCTTAGGAATATTAAGATCGTATTCTTCGTTCAGATAATCAATTTCTAATCTTGCGGAAAAATTAAACTCATGTTCGCCGATCTGATCGTCTAACATTTGTTGCACATCATGTTCATCTTCTATCTCTCCAAACAACTCCTCAACAACATCTTCTACAGTAATAATTCCAGAAGTTCCGCCATATTCGTCCACTACCACAGCGATACTTCGTCGTTTTTTCATGAGCCCATTCAAAATATCATTGATCAGCACAGATTCAGGTACAATCTCAACTGGTAATAAGATCGCTTTTATTGTTTTAGGCTTTTTAAAAAGTTCAAATGCATTTACATAGCCTAGAATATCGTCTAATGAATTTTTATAGACTAAAATTTTAGACAATCCAGTTTCAATAAATAGTTTTTGAAGGTTAGATACAGCATCATGTATCTCGATAGCAATAATCTCAGTTCTGGGAACCATAATCTCCCTAGCCTTCACATTATGAAACTCTAACGCATTCTGAAAAATCTGGATTTCAGAATCTATCTCTTCATTATCCTGCCCAGTTTCCAACTGCTCGGTAATATAATTTCCTAACTCTTGTTTACTGAATTCAGTTTGCTCCTCCCCTTTATTCGTTTTAAAAAAAACTCTTAAGAAGAAATCCGAAATCCCGGTAATAAAAGATGAAAAGACATAAAAAATGATATAAAAGAAAAAAGCCGGCAAAGCGAAAATCTTCAAAACAGTATTGGCATATATCCTAAAAATAGCCTTGGGTAAGAACTCCGCTGTAACCAATATAATTAGGGTGGATATAACTGTCTGGGTTAATAATGATAGTTCTGACAATAGATAGTTTACTAAAGAAAACTGCGATGGAAGCATGGTCTGAAACCAGTTCACCAACAACCCTCCCATAAAGTAACTATATATTACCAATGAAATGTTATTACCCACCAACATGGTAGTTATAAACTTAGAAGATTTTCGAGTAAGCTGTGTAAGTATATAGGGTATTAAACCCGCTTGCTTCTTTTCTAATTCGATATGTAATTTGTTGGCAGAAACGAAAGCAATCTCCATTCCTGAAAAAAAAGCCGATAATATGATAGAAACTAGTATGACAACTATCTCAATATCCATTTACTTTTGAGCGTTTCTCTCCTCTATTTTTTTTCTAAAGTGTCTTTTAAAGAAGAATATTAATATAATAAAAATAGCAAAACCAAACATAAAATAGGCTCTTTCTCTACTTTTATTGAATGCTAATACTCCTTCAACTAAAAAAATGGCCCCTACAATTAGGTAACCATATTGGAATATTTTCCAAAGTTTACTCATAATTCATTCTCTTTTATATTAAACTCTCCCGTCACATTTTTTGAAACCCATTTACTTAGGTTTTCCCGAGATTCAAACCCAAAACCTCTAGTAGTATCTCGTTCTTTCATCCGGATCAATGTAAATCTTTTTTCAGAAAAGAAATACTTTGTTTTTTGATCCCAAAAAAGCTGATCTGTTTCTAACTTAGATGCTTCAGTGTGGTTTATTACTACCACATTACCTCGTATTTCGGAAATCGATGTTTTCGTATATGAGATAGCATAATCACCCGTAATCGTTATTGAATCTTTTCCTTTGTTTTCAAAATTAATAATCTCAATTCCTTTTGGAAATTCGTTATATGGATGATCTTCCCTATTTCTAAAATCTCTCATTAGAGGTGTAATAAGTTTTGAGGTAATTTGCCCTGAATCTTTATACACGTGAAAAGCATCTTTAGCCACAGCAATCGGGAGGTTCTTCTCGGCTAAAAAATCACGTACTTGCTTCGTGCTATTCTTACAAGAAAAAAACATTGTTATTGCCAAAGCAATAACAATGTTTTTTATCAATATATAAGAATTGATTTTCATTATCTTCCTTGAGGAACCTTCACAGTCTCTCCAATCCAACACTTAATTGAATGATTACTTCCGACTGTTACCCCTGCAGTAAATATTTCATTTTTAGTAGGGATATTTCCTTTATAATTTTTAATATATGGCCTTGCAATAGATGCACTACTAGGGTCTACGACAGATGCTCTTCTCGCTTTATTTAAAGCGGCTACATATACCATTCTTTTTTCAAAGATATCACCACCACAATCGTTTATAGAACTTGCATATAAACTTGCGATGAATAAATACGCTTTTCCTAAGTTAGGGTTGAAGTTCAACGCCTCTCTTGCTAATTGTCTAGCTCTAGATTTTTGTCCTCTTTTCTTTGCAGCATGCGCAAACTTCAATTTGAAGTTTGCCTTTTTAAATGGGTCTGTTTCAAGATTGAAAGCTTTCAATCTCATTTCAGCCGCTCCGCTAGCATCTCCGTTTTTTTCCAAAACAGCAGCCACAAAAGAATATGCATCCGCAGAAGGAGAAGCTTCAGCATATGCCTTCGCTAATTTTTCGAATAAAGGATCATCTGTACATTCTTTATTGAACATTCTAGATACTGCCCTTTTTAACCACTTAGCATCAGATTTGTTCGCTTCAAAATCTCTAGTATATAAAGGAACTAATCTATCACATGTAGATAGTGTTATAATAATATTATCTAACCCTGATTCTACCTGACCTAAAGCTTCTGAGTTTTTAGAATATGCTCTTAATCTTCTTGCATCTTTTTTATCCAACTCTTCTCCACCATCTTGTCTGCTTCTGTATTTTTTTATCTTTTTTGCGTAGTCTGCTAATTTTTCAGATACTGACTCTAATACATCATCATAAGTATCAAATACTTTTTGTGGGTTTGAATCCTTGTTTCTATCCGTTACTCCTTTAAAATATCTATACATATTCTTAACTCCTAACCTTGTTGGGTCTATAGAATACGCTTTTTCCAAAATTGAAAAGATTTCCTGATCTGAACCTAATTTGTTCTTAATCATAAAAGTCGCATAATCACTATGTACTTTTGCTGGATCTCTGTCTGGAAAATTTTGTAACCTTTGATTGTATATTCTATTAATAAGTTTTAACGCTGCATCCTTATTTGAAGCTTTCTTAAACCTATCCTTAGCAATCACATCTCCTTGTTTGTATACATTTACAGACAATTTAGCACAATTATCCATCATGTACATTAAATTTGGAAATGCATCATCATATTTCTTAGATTTATAATCCCCGCTAAAAAGATTATATTTAATTACGCATTCTTTATCACTATCCTGTGCATTAGTATCAACCACAGATAACAACAAAAACAGGCTAGCCAAAACATAAGTAACTTTTTTCATCTTGTATTTATTTATGTATTTAATCAATTCTTCTTTTAATAAACCATATGTCATTTAAAGACAGTCCAACCCTCATGTTAAAGTAATTTTCCTGTATTAAATTATTATTAGTTGTCCCTCTTTTACCATATTCGAATCCAAAGTTTATATTAGACAACCCTTTTCCTAATGGTAAACTTAAACCAAAAGACATGCCAAAGTCTTTAATGCTTGTAAATGTGTTAGAGGTTGAAGATCCATTCACCAATAATCCTGTATCTTCAAATCGTACACCAGCACTATATTTTATTCTTTTCCAGTAACCATTAATTGAATTTATATTAGGTATGTAAAACCCACCTAACGAAATTCTATTTGAGCTACCAAAAGCGTACGCATTACTTACAGTATTAAAGAATCCTTCAGCAACTACTGCTCCCTGACCTTCATATTCAGCTCCCATATACCACTTATTCTCTTTTCCTAAACCTAGTCCGACTATAAATTCTAGTGGATTTTTAAGCTTCCCTTTTGATGCCACATCATAAACGGTATCTCTCGGTGACTCAAAATCATCCACTCCCACGGATAACGAATACAAATACTCACGTCCATTAGCGTTAAAGGTATTACTTAATTTCAAGGTAGCTCCAATATCTAATATCAATTTATCTTTAAGCTCCTTTTTGTATTGAACTCCTAGCTTTAGTGCTCCTGACTTAACATTAGCTGTTTCTACATTTTTTGTAGCTAGCTGTACATTTGCTCTTTGAGTTCTAATTGAGTTTTCAATGTTACCAAAAACAAAACCAGCTTCCAGTCCTAAAGACAAATTCTTATTAGCAAAAATACCAAAACTTCCATAAATTCTATTAAGCCCCCCTTTTCCAGCAAATAGTGTTCTTTCAATCAGCGTTTCATCCGTATCAAAAATATTATTAATCAAGGAATATCCAACGGCAGATACAGGTTGTAATCCAAAATGGGCACCTGCTTTACTTCCTATAGGGAATCCAATGGAGAAATAATTCAAGTTAGTTGTAGTGGCTGACTGCTTCGTCGTTCCATCATTGATGGTCAAATCATTATTTAATAACCCAAAACTATACGTTGAATATCTTAAATAAGCTGCCGCTGCTGGGTTCGTTAAATTTATTTGATGTAAGCTATTGTATGCTGCTCCTAGCCCCCCCATATTAGCCTGTTCTATGGTTCTCGGTTTAAACTCTTCTCCTACTCCAAAAAAAGAATATGGTGACGAAACTGTTCTTTGTGAAAAAACAGACACTGACACAAGCAGTGTTAAAACAATCAGTCCTTTTTTAATCATTTGCTACTGTTAAAAATCAATATTGAATTTAATCCCTCTAGGAGAAAATTTTGATTGGCAAATATGCTACTTTTTAATTGTTTAGCCAAGAAATTTGTGTCTCCTCCTGTTAAAACAACTGTTAAATCTGGATATTTTATTCTATAGCAAGAAATAACCCCCTCCATTTCATTGATTACACCATTAATTATACCAGAATGAATAGATGCTTCTGTATTTGTTCCAATAAGTTCTTTTGGTTGTTCAGGGTTCAGGCTTGGGAGTCCATTTGTATAAGCATGTAACGCTGTATATCTCATATTAACTCCAGGAGAAATAGCGCCTCCCAAGTATTCTTTTTTATGATTCATAAAATCATAAGTAATGCAAGTACCTGCATCTATGACTAAACAATTCCTATTTGGAAACCTACTTACAGCAGCTGCCGCAAGCGCTATTCGATCTATACCTAAAGTTTCTGGGGTCTTATATGCATTTTTAAATGGGACCGGTGTACGATTAGACACTTCTATAAAATGCTCTTTTTTAAACCTGTTTTGTAGATGTACATCTACTACTGAAGTTACCTTTGCTGTAATTGTATACTCAATTTGAAATGTTTTCTTTATTTTTTTTAGTTGATCTTCTATTTCAGAATGTGCAAAAGAAAAACTCTTTTGCAATGTATCACCCTTAAAGACAGCAGCTTTCACTCTGGTATTTCCAACATCAATAATAAGATTCATTCAGTAACTTTTATAGAAGTGTAAAAATACAATAGATTTTTGTAAATTTATTTGGTAGATATAAAAAACTCGCTTTATATTTGCGTCCGCTAACGCGATGGTGCCTTAGCTCAGTTGGTAGAGCAAAGGACTGAAAATCCTTGTGTCCCTGGTTCGATTCCTGGAGGCACCACCAAAAAAGCCCGATCAAATTTGATCGGGCTTTTTATTTTTACATTGATATTTTTATATCATTTGTAAGTTTATAACTTCCTGATTAGTAAGCTCTCGCCAACGACCTCGTGGTATGTTTTTCTTTGTCAATCCTGCAAAAATTACACGATCTAGTTTCACAACTTTATATCCGACATGTTCAAAAATCTTTCTAACAATTCTATTTCTTCCAGAATGTATTTCTATACCTATCTCTGTTTTCTGCTCTCCGTCTACATAAGAAATAGCATCAATAAATACTTTTCTTCCTTCAATAATCACATCGCCTTGGAGTTTATGTAGCGATTTTAAATCCAACTTTCTATCCAACGATGCATGATATAGCTTTCTTACATTATGTTTAGGGTGCGTTAGTTTCTTTGCTAATTCTCCATCATTCGTAAACAACAATAATCCAGTAGTCATTCTATCTAATCTACCAACCGGGTAAATACGTTCATTTGTAGCATTATCCACTAAATCCATGACTGTTTTTCTACCTCGATCATCATCCATAGTGGTAATGTAATTCTTAGGCTTGTTTAACAATACATATCTTTTTTGTTCTGGTGAGATTGCACTTCCATCAAATCGCACTACATCATTCGGCTGCACTTTATATCCCATCTCTGTAACAAGCTTTCCATTAACAGACACACTTCCATGTTCTATATATGTATCAGCTTCTCTACGCGAGCAAACTCCAGAGTTTGCAATGTATTTATTCAATCGAATTCCTCCTGAATCATTTGGTTTTGGAGTTGGTGTTGATTTCTTAAAATCTTTTTGGTAACCTTTTTTTCTTTGAGGAGAGTTGCCTTTGCTTGCATGTCGTCCTCTCGACGAGTTTCTATTTGAGTTCATTTTTAAAATTTTGGCAAATGTACTGCTAAATAATTGATTTTTAGTTTAGTTTATCAATCACTTTTTCTAAGATCAAGCTAGTATCAATAAAGATTGTGCTCAAAATACCTATGAGCAATAATAATTTTAAAATATTGTGAAGCCTCATATACTGACTTTTTGTTGTTGCTTTCCAAAGTGATATACTCACATAAATAAGTGCCAACGCAGCAAAATAGAAGTAAAACTTCATATAACTAATGGCTGGGTATGTAAATAAAACGACCACAGGAAAAAGTGTCAATCCGATAAGCAAAATAGACAACTGTTTCGTTCTTTTTTCTCCATAAACCACTGGAAAGGTATCGTAATTATTGGCTACCGCTCCTTTTATGCTTTCTAAGTCTTTTATAAACTCACGAACCATAATCACTAAAAAAAGAAAAATAGCATGTACAAAAATGATCTTGGAAAAATTCCTAAAGTACACGAACACAGCAAAAAATGGTAAAATGGTTAACACAGTTGCTGTGATGGATCCAGTAAGAGGGTATCTTTTAAGTTTATGAGAATACAGCCAAATTCCAAAAATATAGGTTGCAAAAAATATGGCAGCTTTATATGAAACTAAATATGCTGTTAAAAACCCAATAAAATTCAAGAAAAAGTAGAGTGATAATTTTGTTTCTTGTTTTATAAAGCTATCGATCTTAGACTTTATAGGTCGATTAATTCTATCAACTTTAGCATCATAAAAATTATTAATAATATACCCAGCAGCCACTACACATACACTGGCAAAAACAATATAGAAAAGATGTAAGTCCAAGACTACATTTCGCGCAGATTTCTTCGGTGAGAAAATGAAAATAGCAGCCAAATATTGAGCTGCTACTAATACTGCTATATTATATCCTCTTACTACAGAAAGCAGGCTAAAAAGCTTATAAAACAAAGAAACTTTGTTAGAACCTCCCATAACTCTGAATGCTATTCTTAGAACCTGTATACCAGTTCTAACCTATAGTCCTTTAATTTTTTCTTTGCTTTCTCAAAATCCTCCGTAAAACCAAGAATATAACCTCCTCCTCCAGAGCCACATAATTTCAAGTAATAGTCATTGGTTTGTATTCCCTGTTCCCATACTTTATGAAATGATGCAGGGATCATTGGTTTGAAGTTCGCTAAAACAACTTTAGAAAGCTTCTTTACATTACCAAACAAAGATTTTACATTGCCTCTTAAAAAATCCTCAATACAGGCATCTGTATGAAATGCAAACTCTTCATTCAACATTTTTCTAAAACCTTCGTTCTTCATTTTATTCATAAAGATAGTTACCATAGGTTCTGTTTCCCCAACTTGTTCGGAGTCTAGTAAGAAAACCGCTCCTTTACCCTCTTTTTGCGAAGGGATTCCTGCTGGTTCAATATTTGTTTTAGAATTAATAAGTATTGGTAAGCTCAAATAGCTATTCAAAGGGTCTAACCCAGAGCTTTTCCCATGAAAGAAAGATTCCATTAAAGAAAAAACACCTTTTAACTTCAACAATTTATCTCTGGTAAGATTCTCCAAAACTGTAATCTTATCATTGGCATATTTATCATAAATAGAAGCGACCAATGCACCTGAACTTCCTACACCATATCCTTGTGGAATAGAAGAATCAAAATACAATCCTTTTTCAAGGTCATCTTTTAAATCTAACAGATCGAATGAAACTAAATCTGTATTCAACTTACATAAATAGTTATAGAACTTCACCAAGCAATCATTCGATTTCTTTGCTTCTCCAGATAAATTTTTCGCAACTTTTAAAGCTCCTCTATATGAGTTATAAGGAATCGCCAAGCCCTTAGAATCTTTAATGATTCCGTATTCTCCAAACAATAAAATCTTGGCATAAAATAATGGGCCTCTCATAAATTTCTATTTCTTTAGCTACACAAAAATACTACATAATCCTATATAAATGAATGAATTAGTAGATGTTTTTGTAAAATGTTTTCCAGACTCCTACCTTCTCTCCATCTTTATAGGTTCCTTTTGTTTTTATTTTTCCGCTTTTATTATAGAACTTCCAGCCTCCGTCTCTCTTTCCATCTTCGTACCTCCCACTCTCTTTCAATTCACCAGTTCTATAGTACTCCATATATGCTCCAGCCATAACTCCTTTTTTAAAGTTGACCTTCTTAAAGAGGGTTTCGTCAGAAAAATAATAGGTAACATATCCTTGAAACAATTCGTTGTTCAGATCTGGAGTCTTTCCTTTACCTTCTCTGAATTTATTACCATTTTTATAATAGTCAATAATCAAAAAATTACTTCTTTTTTGTTTAGGAATGGGCCTATAATAGGTTGCTTTTTCTTTACTTGTTTTATGAAAGCTAGCATCAAACCAGATAGTTTCTTGAGAAAAAACATTTGACGAAGACAAACTAAACAGTAGAAAAACGAGTGCTATTTTGAAGTGGTTGCTATTCAATATGGTCTATTTTTCTAGCTCCAAAGCCAGTATTATCACAAATATACTGATTTTTTTGACAGTATTTAGATAGCTGATTATCAATAAATTGCAATACTTTTTCTTTTTCTTTTTCTGGATATAACACATGTACATTCGCCCCTGCATCGAGTGTAAAACAGATACTACTATCTTGCTCGATTCTATATTTCCATATTTCATTAATTATTTGCAATGTATTCGGCTTCATTAATATGAAATATGGATTACTTGTTAACATCATGGCATGCAATGTCAAGGCTTCACTTTCTACTAAACCAATAAAAGATTTCATATCTCCATTAATCAAGATTTTTTTAAGCTTATTGATATTTTCATTCGCTTGAGAAAATCGTTGCTCGGCATAAGGATGATTATGCATTAAATTATGCCCCACAGTACTACTGACTTGCTTCTCTCCTTTATCTACTAGTAAAATAGTGTCTTGATAATTTTGAAATATAGGATGTATCTCTTCTGAAAATGGCACACCATAAAGATCTGAACTTCCAGCTATTTGATCATGCGCTCCCCAGACCACCAATGGTCCTTCTACACTTCTACTAGCACTCCCTGAGCCAAGACGTGCCAAAAAAGATGCTTTTTGTTTGAAGAACTTCTCACTCATAGTATCAGTTCTTAATACTTTCTCTAAACTCATTAAACACATCGCAATGGCACTTAACCCACTTGCAGATGATGCAATACCACTACTATGTGGAAATGAGTTCTCTGATTGTATCATCATATCATACTCAAAAACATACGGACAATACTCAGATACTCTGTGTAAGAAAGTGGCAATCTTTGGTTTAAAATCCTCATTCTTCTTACCCTCAAAATACAATTCAAAACTTGCAGAGCTTTGTCGAGATATTTTCGTGAATTCAATACTCGTTATGGTATGGCAGTTTTCTAATGTAAAACTTATAGAAGCATTTTTAGGTATTTGAGGATCACTTTTACCCCAATACTTTATCAAAGCAATATTACTAGGTGTTTGCCAGGTTACTTTAAATTCTGAAATAGTGTTTTGTAATGATTCAGGAATGAATTGATCTGTATTCAACGTCGAAAAATTTAGGGTAAAGATAGTTGTTTTCGACTAATTGTTTTCCAACTTTTTAAGGACTTGTTCTTTATAGGATCTACTAATTGAAATTGCTTTATTAGCTACTTCTACAAACTCGTTTGTATATGACGAAATCTTATCAACAGAAACAATGAAGGACCGATGCGTCCTCAAAAACCTATTCACGGGGAGTTTCGTTTCTATATTACTAATCGTTTCTCTGGTTAGTACTTTTTTATCATTCATATGAATCTTTACATAATCGCTTAAACTTTCTACATAGACAATCTCATCAAAATTAATTTTAATCATTTTTCTTTCCGACCTCACAAAAAAATAATCATTTTCAAATGCCTCTTTTCTTTTATATTGTTGCACTTGATTTTCTTTTGAAACATCGAAAAATTTATGCACCGCCCTCAAAAATCGATCAAAGGAAATAGGTTTTAACAGATAATCTACAGCATGTAAATCAAACCCGTCAATAGCATACTCACGATACGCCGTTGTAAAGATTACTTTTGTTTTATTTTGAACTGTCTTTGCTAGTGATAGCCCCGAAATTTCTGGCATATTAATATCCAAAAAAACAAGGTCTACCTTTTCACTGCGTATTACCTCCATAGCTTCAATAACATTCTTACATGATTTTATCAAATGTAAAGAAGGAATCTTCTCTATATGCGTGACAATGATATCTCTTGCCACTGGTTCATCATCTACTACAATACAGTGTATCTTTTCTTTCATTATTGTTCTTTTAACGCTTTCAATGAAATAGATAGGTTTGTTCTAAAATGCGATGCGCCTTCTTCTATTTCCAAAGCATACGCTTCATTATAAAGCATTTCCAATCGTCTACGTATATTGTCTAAACCTATTCCTTTTGCTGTGTCATTGTTCTTAGATGAATTTACAACTTCAAAGATGAGTTGCTCATCTGATTGGTATCCTTTTATTTTCACTTTTAAAAGACCATCAATCATTGCGCCATGTTTAAACGCGTTCTCTACAAAAGGTATTAATAGCATCGGAGCAATTTTATAACCCGATTGTTGAAATGTATGCTCAAAGTCTACTTTTAAAGTATCTCTGAATCGCATCTTTTCTAAGGAAATATAATCTTCTAAATGTAATAGCTCATCTTCTAACAATACATATGGTTTATCTATCTGATATAAAATATAATCTAACAGATTAGAAAGTTTCAATATCATTTCTGGAGCTTCTTCACTCTTCTTTAAGGCAAATCCGTAAATGGTGTTTAATGAATTAAACAAAAAATGTGGATGAATCTGCATTTTTAAAAACTTCAATTCTTGATCTTTTAATTGGAGTTGTGTTTGCAAGAATTTATTTTCTAAATCTTCATTATCTACTGCGAACCTGTAATTGTGTAATACCAGACTAATAGCCACGGAAATAATTACAACAAAGTATACTCCGAGGACTATAAACGGTAATGTTTTTGTTAAAGGAGTACTATTTTCAGGTCTTATTTCAAACAATAAAACAAGCCCATAAAGAATGGAAGACACGATTAAAAAAGCAGCTATTATCATTGTATATATACTATACAACACAAACAGAAAACGTTTTTTTCGCAATAGATATTTAGGTATTAAATAGTAGATAAAAAAATAGCTAATTATTATGGTAATTGGCATTAAAAAGAAAGAAAATCGATTCACATATGTCGTATCAACACTACCATACCCTAAAAAATATGTATAGAAGAAATATACAAGCAACCAGAATATTATATGTAGAGCTCCAATGAGTATTGGATGCATTGATTGTATCGATTTCTTCATATGTTTGCAATATCTAATTTTTTAAGAAATCTTAACAGGTTTTGAGACGAAATTCGGAAAAAACACTGATTGTAACACCTTTTCTTCTTTTTTCCGAAAGCAAGATAAATCATGTAGAATAGCTACCGTTATTTATATTTCATCGAATTTTAAAAATATCGTGAATGTTAAAAAATAGATTTGGGATATGTTAATTTAAAAAAGATAATTTATGAAACCTTTATTTTCAAACTTTCTGTCCGACGGTGGTCCATTATTTATGTATCCTTTATTAATTTTATTAATTGTTTGTGTTGTATTAATTATCAAGGCCTTTATAAAAGGAGATCCTGATAATCGCACTCGCAAACTCGTTGGCTCTATAAGTTTATTTGCTTTGGTTTGGGGATTCTTGGGACACCTGATTGGTTTAATAGGCGCGTTGGATGCTATTTCTATTGCCAGCGACATCTCTAACGGTGTGCTTGCAACTGGTCTTAAAATTGGATTATTGAGTCCTACTTTCGGTATGGTTGTTTTCTTGATTGCAAGAGCTGGTATGATCGGACTTCAGTTGAAAAAGAGTTAAATTTCACACTGATTTCTTATAGTGGTGTACCCATTTCATTAAAACGAAATGGGTATTTTTGTGTTATGAATAGAAAAATAAAATTGATCTGGGATTTTAGAGGCCCGGATGCGAAGGAAACAGCTAAACATCATACGATTCATCTAAGTGAGTTTGCACAAATCGAGAATTTAACATACCATGAAATTGACATTAAAGAGTTAAATCCAATGCTATGTACTGCTTTTATTACGGTGAATGAAGCTGATATGAAAACTTATAGAGATGCACTAAAACCACATCGCGGAGAACTAGGTTAAATTTAATACTATGAAAAAATACATTCCTTTTTTGATACTAGTGATTATTTTATCTTGTAAAACCACTAAACAACACCAGTCAAATGAACTCTTGGAAATAGACAAGGATATAAACTTATATGCCTTTATAGGTAAAAAGATTTCGATGGATGAATTCGAAGTAAAAAATAAAATTGTCTACAGAGTAGATTCCATTACAAAAGACACCATTAAACAAATTAGTATTGCAATGGATAGAGGGTTTAATGCTACCTATCAAGTTATCAAACCTGTCTTTAATGATCTAAAGGTTGATACTATCCAATTTAAGGTATACAATCACTATGGGAGACCATATTTTGAAAAACAAAAATATGTGTTATTATATATCTCTAAAGATAATGACAATTTTTATCTCCAGAAATATCAATATGATGCCGTAAAAAAGAAGAAAGGAACTTGGGCAGGAAAAAATGGCCAGTCATTACAAGAGTTATTTAATGCGAAAAAGGAAGGTGTTTTTAAAGCTAGAAAGCTCTTTAGCAAAAAATAATTAAAATTGAGTTTTACAATTTTTTCTATTAACTTCGTCATCATTTGATATAACAAATAATATAAATTATAGATGAGTACAATTAGATTAGGAGATGAAGCTCCAAACTTCACAGCAGAATCCACAGAAGGAGAAATTAACTTTCATAACTGGCTAGGTGATGGTTGGGGAATATTATTTTCTCATCCAGCCGATTATACACCAGTTTGTACTACAGAACTAGGAACCGTTGCAAAATATAAATCGGAATTTGACAAAAGAAATGTAAAAGTAGCCGCGCTAAGTGTTGATGGATTAGAATCTCATAATGGTTGGATCAATGATATTAATGAAACTCAAAATACGACTGTTAACTTTCCTATTATTGCAGATGAAGACAGAAAAGTAGCTACTCTTTATGATATGATTCATCCAAATGCAGACAATAAACTTACTGTTAGATCTGTATTTGTAATTGGACCTGATAAAAAGGTAAAACTTACAATTACGTATCCTGCGTCAACAGGTAGAAACTTTGATGAATTGTTACGCGTAATTGATTCTTTGCAGTTAACGGCTTACCATAAAGTTGCAACACCTGCAAACTGGAATAATGGTGATGATTGTGTAATTGTACCAGCGGTTTCAAATGATGAGATACCAAATTTATTTCCAAAAGGACATACTGAAGTTAAACCTTACCTAAGATTGACCCCACAACCTAACTTGAATTAATATTTAATATACAATAATGTGTAAAAGGAGTATTTTAATACTCTATATACCATTGATAAAGAAACTACCTTTATTTAGCGATTGCTTTTGCAACGATATATGCTCCTGTCCACGCATTTTGAAAGTTGAATCCGCCGGTAACGGCATCTATGTTTAACACTTCACCTACAAAGAATAGGTTCTCATGCTTTCTACTTTCAAATCGCTTAAAATTAATCTCTTTTAAATCAATACCTCCGGCTGTCACGAATTCTTCTTTAAAAGTGCTTTTACCATTCCCTTGAAATCCACATTTGGTTATTTGATTGGCTAAACTTTCAATTTGTTGGTGACTCAAATCTGCCCAGTTTTGTGTTCCTTTAATTTGAGAAGCAATCACAAATCGCTCCCATAAACGTTTCGGAATCTCTTCAAACGGAGATCGTAACGCTACTTGTTTTTTAGGTTGTTTTTTTTTCAAGTTTAATAAAACATTGACAATCTTATCTGTAGGTCTAGATAACCAATTTACCTCGACCTTATAGCTGTATTGCTTCTCAGCCAAAATGCGTGCACCAAAAGCCGATAACTTTAACACTGCTGGTCCACTTAAGCCCCAATGAGTAATTAACAAAGGTCCATAGGCTTCTAGCTTGGTGTCTACTAATTTCACACTTGCATTTGGCACAGAGATTCCCAACAAATCTTTAATGCGAGAATCTTTAATATTGAACGTAAACAGCGAAGGAACTGGCGGCACAATAGTGTGATCTAAAGTTTCAGCTAACTCCCAAACTTTTTTACTGCTTCCAGCAGCTACAACCACTTTATCTGCAATAAATTCTTGAGTTTTAGTAATCACTTTCCACTGATTGTCTTGCTTTTCAATAGCAGTAACACCGCAATTTTTAACAACTGGAATCCCTAAATCATCCACAGCATTTAAAAAACAATCAATAATAGTTTGTGAGGAATTTGATTCCGGAAAAACACGGTTATCACTCTCAATCTTTAAAGGAATTCCTCTTTGCTCAAACCATTCAAAAGTATCACCTGTCATAAACTGATGAAAAGGCCCTAGCAATTCTTTCTCTCCTCGTGGATAGAATTTTACTAGTTCTTTAGGTTCAAAACAAGCGTGCGTTACATTACATCGCCCACCACCAGAAATCTTTACTTTCTGTAATACTTCCTTTCCTTTCTCTAAAATAGTAACCTCTAAATCAGGGTTCGTCTCTTTCGCATTAATTGCTGTAAAGAAACCTGCTGCTCCACCTCCTACTATAATTACTTTTTTCATATTGAGCTTTTCGTCAAACTGAACTTGTTTCAGTTTCTCATTATTAACGACTAAAATCATGTGTGATTCTGAAATAAACTCAGAATGACGCTTCTATACTATCATTTCTTTATAAGAAAGAACAGTATGATATCCTTTTTTTCTAAAATATTCAGGAGTTGTTTCATTTCCTGTAACTAATATAAAGTCACCACCCCAGGCTCCAAGACTCTTGATTGACCCAAAATAATCTGGGAACAGTCGTTCTTTTACTGGTTGTTGTCGGGTCATTTCTGAGATAATTTGCTCATGCTCGTTTAGCAATTGCTCAAATTCTTTCTTATTTGAGGTTTTGGTAATATCAATCGAGATTTCAGATATCCTTTGCATTTTTTCCGAACTATTCTGAACATTCTTTTTGTATTGAGCGATTCCCTCTCTACTATTCTGTTTCTGATTTAAATGCACAAAGAATAATTGATCTTTAAAACTTGGATCAAAAACTACAGTCGTTGCTGTAGGTTCTTTATTTTCTAATTGATACAAAATAGGTGCATCGTTCTGTGCACAAGCAATATCATAACCACTTCCTGAAAATGCATTCCATAACAATTGATACCCATCAACCTTTGCCCATTGAGCAATATTATTAATAAGTGTTGACGAGCTTCCCAATCCCCAATCTCTAGGAAAAGTAAGATGCGTTTTTACTACATACCCTTTTTCTGAATTCAAAAAATCTGAGTTCAACTTTCTTGCTTCCTGTAAAATATCTTGTAAGGTTTCTGCAATGAATTCAGCACTGCCTTCACTTTCAGAATTAAAAGTAGCATTCACCAATCGCAGTTTTGGCAAGTCAAAAACAGCTTCAAACCAACATGCTCCTTCAGAAGAAAAACTTCCCCAAACTAATTGGTTCTCTTGAATTGATTTGACTATTAAGTCCTGACCAAATTTCGTGGGTACCGCTAAAGCAGTTGCTCCATCCAGGACAACATATTCTCCCGTTAATAATAATTTTCCGTTGGAATAAAACCTATCCATTCTTCAGTTCCTTATACTTCTCAACCACTGCACTATGAGAGACGGTCTTACCTTCAAAATAAGCCGCTATTTCCTTTTTATCCGATTCATTAGCACCTAACTGGTTTAGAATATTCATTAAATGCATCTTCATATGTCCGTGCTGAATTCCCTTTGTAGTCAGCGCTCTTAGCGCGGCAAAGTTTTGCGCCAATCCTGCAGTAGCCATAATCATCATCAACTCTCTAGCAGAAGGTTGCTGCAACATATCTAAAGATAATTTTGCCATAGGATGTAAAGAAGTAAGCCCTCCTACGGTTCCTAATGCCAACGGAATTTCTATCCAAAATGTAAAGACTCCATCTTTTACGGAACAATGTGTTAAACTTTTATATTGCCCTGATTTAGATGCATACGCATGCACACCAGCTTCTACTGCCCTGAAATCATTTCCTGTTGCTAACACCACGGCATCAATCCCATTCATAATTCCTTTATTATGAGTAACAGCTCTATAGGGTTCTACCTCGGCAATTCGCACCGCCTGACAGAATTTTTCAACAAACTTCTGAGGATTTTCACCTCCTAAGTCTTCCACTTTACAGCGCACCTCTGATCTTACTAAACACTCAGGTACGTAGTTAGATAGAATGCTCATAATAATTTCTATGCCTTCTTTTCTAAATCTTTTGGCAATTGCCTCAAGACAAGAATTAATAAAATTAGCACCCATTGAATCCTTAGTTTCAAAGGATACATGCAACTGATAGTAATTATCTAGTTTACCTGTCTTATCATTCAATTCAATATCCAAAATCCCACCACCTCTTTTCCTCATATTCTTAGTGATGTCGGAGGTCGCTTCTATCAAACTTTCTTTTACTTCGTGAAAATAATTATTCAACGCGCCTTTATCTCCAGCGTATATAAAATGAACTTGTCCAATCTTGGTTGTAGAAATCACTTTCGCTTTAAAACCTCCTCTTTCGCTCCAAAATTTGGCAACTAATGATGCGGCAGCTACCACAGAACTTTCTTCAATTACCATCGGAATGGCATACTCTTGATCATTAATAATAAAGTTCGGAGCTACACCAAACGGCAAGTAAAAGTTGGATACGGTATTCTCTATAAAATCGTCATGAAGTTCTTGCAACTTTTCATCTTCATTCCAATATTTTTTAATAATTTTTACCGTTTCTTCTTGATCGTTGAAGTAGGTCTTGGCTAGCCAGTCGATCTTTTCCTCTTTTCGAAGTTTAGAAAAACCTGAAATTCGTTTAGACATTTAGTATCTTATTTTCAATCGAGAACAAAGATAATTGAATCGTATAAAACAAGGGTTCTAATTCAAGATTTATAATAATTTAAACGGTTTTTTGCTGATTTTTCCGTAAACTTGGCATTCTATTATTAAATCTTGAAATTAGAATGAAGAAAATATTCATTTTAGCAGCGATCTCTCTTTTTATAAGCTGCGACAATACAAAAACTCCAACAGCAAAAATACAAACGGGTACTAAAGAAATCACAGTAGAGGAAATCTGGGATGGAACCTTTAGAACGAATCGAATGAATGCTTTAAATTCCATGAACGGGGATTTTTATTCGCTGTTAAATAGAGATTCAGAAACTAAATCAACCTCAGTAGATAAATACAGTTATAAAACCTTAGAAAAGGTTGCTACTATTGTTGATAGTAAAAATTTAAAAGGGTTAAAAAGCTTTAGCTCTTATAGCTTTAACAATGATGAAACTAAGTTAATCTTAGGAACAAATTTCAAGCAAGTATATAGAAGGTCCTTTAAAGGCACATACTATGCATACGATATTACATCTAAGAAATTATCGTTGATTGGAAATGGAATTCAAGAGCCTACTTTTTCTCCAGATAATAAAAAAGTGGCTTATGCAAAAGACAACAATTTATACATCAAAAACCTTCAGAACAATAGTGTTCGTCAGGTTACTAAAGATGGAAAAACAAATAGTATTATTAACGCAACTACAGATTGGGTATATGAAGAAGAGTTTGCTTTTGTAAGAGCATACGAGTGGAGTAATGACAGTAAGTTCATTGCTTTTTTACGTTTTGATGAAACTAACGTACCTCAGTTTTCTATGGATATTGTAGGTAAAGAACTATATCCTTCTCAACAAGTATTTAAGTATCCTAAAGCTGGAGAAAAGAATGCAAATGTTAGTTTGCATATGTATAATGTAAATGGAAATTCTGTCAGAAAAGTTTCCTTGGGAGCATATGAATACATCCCAAGAATTCAATGGTCTAAAGCTAACAATATTTTAGTAGCTACCACGCTAAATCGTCATCAGAATGATTTGAAATTATATAAAGTGAATGCATCTAACGTATCTACTTCTTTATTATTAAATGAAAAAGATGCTGCTTATGTAGATGTGAAAGATGACCTAACCTTCCTGCCAGATAATAGCTTTATATGGACCAGCGAAAAAGACGGTTATAATCACATTTATCATTATGGCTTCAATGGAAAGTTGATCAATCAGATTACCAAAGGACCTTGGGAAGTAACCAATTACTATGGATATAATGCTGATAAAAAAACAATTTACTATCAATCAGTAGAGAATGGCTCTATTAATAGAGGTGTATATAGTATCGCATTAGATGGAAAGAATAAGAAATTGTTGAGTAATGAAGATGGAAATAACAGAGCTTCTTTTAGCAAAAACTTGAATTACTTCATAAATACACACTCAACTACAGAGATTCCACCAATTTATAGTTTATATAATGCGGAAGGCAACATGCTTAAAGTTGTTAAAGACAATGGAGATTTAAAAGAGAAATTAGCGAATTACAAAATGACTCCTAAGGAGTTCTCTACGATTCGAATCAATGGAAATGATTTGAACATGTGGATGATAAAGCCGGCAGATTTTGATGAGAATAAAGAATATCCTTTGTTAATGTTCCAATATTCTGGACCAGGCTCTCAGCAGGTATCAAATAGATGGAATGGCTCAAATGATTACTGGCACAATATGTTAGCACAAAAAGGCATCATTGTTGTGTGTATTGATGGACGCGGAACGGGTTTAAAAGGTAGAGACTTTAAAAAAGTTACACAAAAAGAGCTAGGAAAGTTTGAAGTTGAAGATCAAATTGCTGCGGCTAAAAAGTTAGCAGAGCGCAGTTATATCGATAAAAATAATATTGGAATTTGGGGCTGGAGTTATGGAGGTTTTATGAGTACAAATTGTATTCTTAAAGGAAGTGATATTTTCTCTACCGCTATTGCAGTGGCACCTGTAACATCGTGGAGATTTTACGATACAGTATATACGGAAAGATACATGCAAACACCTCAGGAAAATGCAAGTGGATACGATGATAACTCACCTATCAATTATGCAGATAAATTGAAAGGAAATTATTTAATTGTACATGGATCTGGTGATGATAATGTGCATGTACAGAATACAATGAGAATGGTAAATGCATTGATTGAAGCTAATAAGCCTTTTGACCAAGCAATTTATCCGGACAGAACACATGGTATCTTTAGAGGAAAAAATACCCGATTACATTTATACAAAAAAATGACTTCTTTTATAGAAGAGAACCTAAACAGTAAAAAAGACAACGATATTAAAATTAAAGGATAATATTTATGGCAGATTCAACTATTAAACAACCACACGAAAGAGAGTTATTTGGACATCCAGTAGGATTGTATGTTTTGTTTTTCACAGAAATGTGGGAGCGATTTTCATATTACGGAATGAGAGCACTTCTTGTACTGTATTTAACTTCAAAAACTACTGATTTAAATCCAGGTGTTGGTTGGACACAAGGGGAAGCACTATCTCTCTATGGATGGTATACAGCATTAGTATATATCATGTCTATTCCAGGAGGTATTTTGGCAGATAAATTCCTCGGTCAAAAGAAATCTGTAATCCTGGGAGCAATTCTTCTAGTTATTGGTCATAGTGTTCTTGCAATTGAAGCGATGTGGGCATTTTATACGGGACTTATATTTATCATTCTTGGTGTCGGATGCTTAAAACCTAATATTTCTACAATGGTAGGTGGACTTTACAAAAAAGGTGATGTCCGCAGAGACAAAGGATTTACCATATTTTATATTGGTATTAATATCGGCGCTTTCTTATCTGGATTGATCGTAGGTTACGTTGGAGAAGTGCATGGTTGGCATTATGGATTTGGATTAGCTGGAATATTAATGGTTTTAGGTTTAATTCAATTTTTAGCTGGTCGAAAGTATCTTGTTCATGTAGGAAACTATTTAGGAAAATCAGATAAAAAAGAAGATCAAGAAGCCTATAAGAGACCGCTTACCAAAGTTGAAAAAGATAGAGTTATTGTTTTACTTATCTCTTTTCTACTAATTATAGCTTTTTTCGCAGCATTTGAACAAGCTGGAGGTTTAATGAATATTTATGCCAAAGAAAAAACAAATAGGATGCTAATGGGATGGGAAGTACCTGCTACTTGGTTTCAATCTCTAAATTCTTTTTTCATTATAACTCTAGGAGTTGCCATAGCAGCTTTTTGGGCTAGAAGAAAACTTAAAGGAACAGAAGCTTCTTCATTGTATAAAATGATTATTGGTTTAGGAATCACAGGGGTTGGATTTCTATTTATGTCGGCTGCTGCTACTGAATATGATGATACCGGAAGCTCGATGATGATTTGGCTTGTTTTAGCGTATTTATTCCACACTGTTGGTGAATTATGCTTATCTCCTGTTTCACTTTCCTTTGTAACAAAATTAGCTCCTGCTAAATATGCATCTATAATGATGGGAATTTACTTCGCTACTACGGGGTTAGGAAATAAGGCGGCTGGACTGCTTGGAGAATCTTCTTCCGTTTTTGGAGAGTTTAAGGTTTTCACAGGAATAGCAATTTTCTGTATAGTGTTCGCTATTTTAGTGTTCCTATTCTTTAAAAAGTTAAAGGTATTAACTCATGGTGCAGAAGATAATGAAGTTGACTTTAGTACCAAAGAAGCTGAAGGATTTGAATTAGCTGACGAGTAAAATAAAAGATATTTAAAACCTCACACATTGAATGTGTGAGGTTTTTTCTTATATATAAATCAAAATATATTTTCATGAGTATTGTTTCAAAAACCAATGAGTTTAGCTTGCTAAATCACAAACCAGCCTTATTTGTCTTATTTTTTACAGAAATGTGGGAACGTTTTTCTTACTACGGGATGCGCGCCATTTTTGTGCTATTTCTTACGGCTCCTCTTATTGATGGAGGTTGGGAGTGGACTAGAGAAAGAGCAATCGCGCTATTAGGAATATATACGAGTTCGGTATACCTTACACCTCTTATTGGTGGATGGATTGCCGACAAGTTCACTGGCTATCAAAAAGCTGTTGCATTTGGGGCCTTGGCAATGACCCTTGGTCATGCTTCATTAGCCTTTGAAACAGAGTTTATGTTTTACATAGGAGTTGGATTGCTGATTATTGGAAATGGTTTATTCAAACCTAATGTCACCTCTATTGTGAGCGGGTTATATGATAAATATCCAGAACGTAAAGATGGTGCGTTTACCATTTTTTATATGGGTGTAAACGCTGGTGGTTTTTTAGGTGTATTATTGTGTGGTTTTTTAGCAAGCAACCTTAGTTATTCATGGGGGTTTGGTTTAGCAGGTGTGTTCATGTTTTTAGGGATGCTACAATTTTGGTTTGGTAGAAGTATTTTTGAAAATGTAGGGAAGCAACCTTCTAAAGAAGTTGATCTTACTGATGCCATTGACAACGTTCAAATTAATGAAGAAAAAGTGCCAGCCAACGTACAAAGAGATCGATATATAGTAGTTGCAATATTGGCGTTTTTCACCGTGTTCTTCTGGGCTTCTTTTGAGCAAGCGAGCGGCTCCATGACCATATTTGCAAACGATTACACACAGCGTACCTTAGAAGGTGATTCGGCTTTTATTTTTAAGATTGTTGATATATTGGTTTCTACGGTTCCATTACTTATAATAACGTGGGTTTTGTTCAAACTATTTAGGCAAACATTTAGAAAAATATCATTATCAAATATTGTTTTAGGCACAAGTTTTCTAGCTGTGTGGGGATTAGTAATCTGGAAATTAAGTGTTATCATACCAAAAGAGAATGCAGAAGTTGAAGCATCCTGGTTTCTAATCTTAAACTCTCTTTTTATCATATTCTTAGCACCCTTGTTTTCTAAATGGTGGGAAAGTAAATACAACCCTTCCGCCGCTGTAAAATTTGGTATTGGAATGGTGTTGTTAGGTATCGGATTTGCTGCTTTAGCCTATGGCTCTAGTGGTATTCCTCAAGGAGCAAAAACCGCTTCTGTAAGTATGATTTGGTTAGTATTAGCATATTTATTGCATACTATGGGAGAACTATGTGTTTCCCCTGTGGGGCTTTCATATGTTTCTAAGCTTGTTCCTCCTAAAAAGATTGGAATGATGTTTGGTATTTGGTACTTAGTAAATTTTTTAGGAAATTTTTTAGCGGCATTTGTAGGAAAATATATAGACATAATTGTAGAGCAATTTTCTATGTCCTACTTCTTCTTAATATTTACGCTTATTCCAGCTGGAGTCGGTGTAATCTTTTTAATCCTAAATCCAATAATTAAAAAACTCATGCACGGAATTCGTTAAGAACTTAATTCCATGTTAAAATAAAAGCACTCCAAATGAGTGCTTTTATTTTTTTGTAAATTTGTGATTCGATTATCGACTTAAACTCTATGAAGCATTATATAATTATACTCCTTATCAGCTTATTCTCAACTTCTATGATCGCTCAGGAAGTAAATTGGATAACTTTTGAAAAAGCGATTGAGCTTAACAAAAAAGAGAAAAAGATGATCTTACTAGATGTCTATACCGATTGGTGTGGATATTGTAAAAAGATGGACAAGATTACCTATAAGAATAAAGTAATTGTAGACTTTATAAATAAGCACTTTTATGCGGTAAAGCTAGATGGAGAAGGTAAAAAAGATATTACGTACAAAGATTATACGTTCAAATACAGAAAAAAGGGTAGGTCGAAATTTCATGAGTTACCTGCAACTATATTAAATGGTAAGTTAAGTTACCCTACGACTGTTTTTCTAGATAAGGATGAAAAATTATTAGATCGGATTCCAGGATATTTGGATGTAAAGACTATGGAGAAGGTAATCAACTATTTTGCACAAGGGAAATACAAATCTCAAAAATGGGATGATTTTGTAAAAAATTTTAAGAGTAGTATATAAAAATTACTCTATTAGAATATAAGCTCCGTTTTGCCCAGTGTACCAAAACGGCGTTTTCTTTTTTATACAAGTTTTTCGCCATCTAGCAATGGTGCTTTTATAATTAGAGCCATCCGCAACAATTACTTTTGGTTCTAACATAGTAATAAGTCTTTCTAAATTTACCGTTGAAGATTGTGTTAAGAGCACTATCGGCTTAACGAATCCGGCGAACTCGTATATCCCTTTTTTATCAATAATTAAAAGCTCTTCATCTTCGAATGAAAAATAATTAGGCAACGTTTCTTCATATGAAACAGAAACATTCTCTCCTAAAGCATACGATTTTATTGCATGTGTTTCCAACAAATTTGAACTATTCATATCGCTATATACATTCAGTGAGTCTTGCAACCTCTTCCCTATTATTGTTTCTCGACTCTTATGAAAAACAATCAAGGCTCTTTGTTTATTTTTTTCATACCTCTCAAAGATCAACGCACCCTGAAACAATATAATACTGACACCTACAACCATCAGTTTTTTGGGATGCCATTTAGAACATAGACTTCCAATACTAAAAATGATAAAATAACTTGTGATCATTAAGGCTACCGAATAAGATATTTCAGAAACAAGAAATTTTTCCTGATTAGCAATCCAACTCACAAAACTGTTCATGACACTAATCATAGCACTATATACTTGTATCAAAAAAACAGGTAATATTTGGAATATGGAAAGTAGTATTATTAGGATTCCGCCTATCAATAGTATTCCTAAAAAAGGAACTATAATTAAGTTGGAGAGTATAAAAAGCCCTGGGAATTGATGGAAATAATATAGGCTCAACGGCAAAACCAAGAGTTGCGCTGCTATAGATACTGTAGATAATTGCCAAAGCTTATCTATGATCAAATATCTAGGGTTCCATAACTTATATAGCATAGGTTGAATCCAAACAATTCCAAAAACAGCTAGATAACTTAACTGGAAACCCACATCAAATAAGAATAAAGGTTTGATCAATAATAAGAAAAAAGCAGAGCTCATTAACGCATATAAAACTCCACCAGATCTATTGATCATCATCCCAAACGCAACAAAGGTAAACATGGTTACTGCTCGTACAACGGAGGCTGAGAGTCCGGCTATTAGCGCAAACATCCAAAGTAAGACAACAATTATTAATGTTTTATATACTTTCCCATTCTTAATCCTTTCTACTGGTTTTAATACATAGGAGAAAATCAGAAGGAGTATTCCCACATGCAAGCCGGATACGGCTAATATATGAATGGCTCCAGCTTTTGAATAGCTTTCTATTAAGTCTTTAGAAATATCCTGTCTTTGACCTAGTAGCAACGCATTTATAATGCCTAACACATCTTGATTAAATGCGTGTTCCTGCAATGACATCTGAATTGAACTTCGTATTTCGGCTGCCATTTTGTGTAGAGAAAACCGGGTTTGTTTTAAAATGATGTACTCCGAACTTTTAACAAAAGTTTGATGGTAAATTCCTTGCTTTCCCAAATACGATCGGTAATCAAATTGATGTGGATTCAAAGGAGGTGGTAGTGAAACAATTTCAGGTTTTAAAAATAATATGTCACCCACTCTTAAGGGGTTATTCATAGAATCTTTATCAACGTTCAACAATATTTTTCCACGAACCTGTAGCGTGTCTAACTCCTGAATAGAAGCCTCATATTTATGGTTATATATGCTGCTTTTCAATACCTTTTCTATAGTAAATATTGCAGTGGCGACACCATCATTATGATTTCCATAGTGGGTCTCATAATTTCTATCGTCCTGAATATATACAATGGAAACGCCAATACAAAAAAAGAAAACCCAGACGCTTAAAAAATAGAGCTTAGTTCTTCTTAACAGTAGTAATACAATGAATAATACAAGAGTTGTATACGCAATTTTTAAAAACCCAAATGACCATATTCCAAAATTGAACTGGGAGGTAATTCCAATAATAAGAGATAAAGTAAAATGGAACGGTAAGTATTCCAATAACTTTTTCATAACACCTTAAAGTTACAAAAAAGCGAAGTATTGTTATGCGTTTTTCACAATTAAACCAGCTGCTTTTGCAGAAGCTCCAGTTCCGCCTAATATTTTTTCTAGCTCAAAGTAATCTAAAAATAACTTTTCTTGATGCTCCTTATCTAAGATCAAAGACAATTCCTTCTCCAAATTTTTAGTGTTGAAATCATTTTGAATCAATTCCTTCACCACTTCTTTATCCATAATTAAATTGACTAAAGAAATGAATTTCAGTGTAATAATTCTCTTTGCTATTTGATAGGATATTGCGCTTCCTTTATAGCATACCACCTGAGGAACTTTAAATAATGCCGTTTCCAAGGTTGCGGTTCCGGATGCCACCAATGCAGCATTCGAAATACTCAACAGGTCATAAGTCCTGTTATTTACAAAAGATACTTTTCTATTTCCTATGATTTTTTTATAGAAATCAAATGACTGACTTGGTGCGCCGCCGATAACAAACTCATAAGAATCAAACTTATTCGCAATGGATAGCATTACCGATAACATTTTTGTAATCTCTTGCTTTCTGCTCCCTGGCAATAATGCTATAATTGGCTTGTTGGATAATTGATACTCTTTTCTGAACGATACTTCATCGACCTGCGCTCTATCTGCAATAGCATCAATGAGTGGATGCCCTACAAAATGTACATCGTAATTGTATTTTTTATAGAATTCCTTTTCAAAAGGTAGGATTACATACATGGCATCTATATCTCTCTTAATGCTTTGTACTCTACTGGCTCTTGAAGCCCAAACTTGTGGCGAAATATAATAGTTTGTTCTATATTTTTCTGATTTGGCCCATTTGGCGATACGCAAATTAAAACCTGAATAATCTATAAAAACAATCACATCAGGATTAAAAGAAGCGATATCCTTTTTACAGAATGAGATATTCTTAAAAATGGTAGAAACATTCATCAATACCTCAACAAACCCCATAAAAGCTAGCTCTTTATAGTGCCTTACTATAGTTCCGCCAGTAGCCTTCATCAAATCTCCACCCCAAAATCTAATATCTGCATCTTTGTCTTTTTCAAAGATAGCCTTCATTAAATTAGATCCATGGAGGTCTCCAGAAGCTTCGCCCGCTATGATATAATATTTCATACGTTATTCGTGAAAACTATTTTAAAATAGCTTCAGTACAAATGTAGTTAATGCAGTTAATATGGAAGCTATTAAAACTCCTCTTGCCCTGTAATCTTGTTTTTTCTTTATAAAGATGAAGAAAACAAAAATATTAGGGAGTGCAGCCAAAGCTAACACCTGTCCATACAAGTTTCCTTCTTTGATCATCTCAATGGTTGCATCAAAACTATACTTCGAAAAATACTGTAAGTACAGAAAGATTCCGCAAGCTGTCGAAAAAACCGAAACTAAAACCCCAATAAGGATTCCTTTTTTTATAGGTCCCATGAATTTAATTTTTGAATCATATGATGTGCTGTAAGGTCAAATTGTACCGGAACTACAGAAATATACCCATTTTCTAAAGCCCAAACATCAGTATCTTCTCCTTTATCTTTATTGATAAACTCACCTGACAACCAATAATATTCCTTACCAAAAGGGCTCGTTCTTTTATCAAAATCTTCTTTCCAGTACCCATTCGCTTGTCGGCAAATTTTGATTCCTTTAATCTCTTTTTCTGGAAGCTTTGGAATATTGACATTTAAAACGGTGCCTTCTGGAATTATATTTTCAAGCGCGCTTAACGTTATTTTTTTTACAAAATCCGAAGCAGCATTAAAATCAGCATGCCACTTAAAATCTAACAGAGAAAAACCAATTGCTGGGATACCTTCGATTCCTGCTTCTACTGCCGCACTCATTGTTCCTGAATAAATTACATTGATCGAAGAATTTGACCCATGATTAATTCCAGACACACATAGATCTGGTTTCCTGTTCAAAATCTCATTGATAGCCATTTTTACACAATCCGCAGGTGTGCCAGAACAACTGTATTCTATCTGAGGTCCATCATCTACTGTAATGGGATTACAATGTAAAACATTATCTACAGTAATTGCATGTCCCATTCCACTTTGAGGGCTATCAGGAGCTACCACAACCACATCTCCAATTTTATTCATTATTCGTATAAGAGATCGAATTCCTGGTGCAGTAATACCATCGTCATTCGTAACTAAAATTAGCGGCTTTTCATTCATTGTAGTAAATTATTTACAACAAAAATAAGTCAAATAAACCGAACTTCTTTTTAACATTTTGTAAAGATTCATTTCATGCTTTTTTGGTTAACATTGTATAACAATTCAAGGAAGAAACAGTTCAAAAAAATTTGGCATCATTTTAGTACCTTAGCAAGGTTCATAGATGAATTATTAACTTTTAAAAAGACAGAAGATTTATGAAGACGAAATTTATTATCCCTTTTTTAGCTTTCCTGCTAATAGGAACCAGCATTCATGCGAACACCGAAAAAGATCCTGAGAAGGATAAAGTGATTGTGTATGTACTTAAGAATATGCTTACAAGGTTTCACTTTGTGGAAAAGGATTTAAATGATGATTTTTCTGAATTAGTTTTTAAAAATTTTATTGACGGACTGGATCCATCGAAAAGATATTTTACACAGCAGGATATTCAAAAATTTTCGCAGTATAAATATCAGATAGATAATCAGATCAAAAACGAGAATTTAACTTTCTATAATTTAGTGTATGGTCGTTTTACTGAAAAGATTAAATCTGCAAAGGAATATTATGGAAAACTACTAGAAGCTCCTTTCAACTACAAGAAAAAAGAAATTATTGACGTTGATTTTGATAAAATTCCATTTGCTGAAAACGAGAATCAATTAATTGATTATTGGAGAAAGCAATTAAAGTTACAAACTATAGGTAAGATTCAAGAAAAGGAAGAATTAGAAGCAGAAAAATTAAAGAACGATAAAACCTATAAAAAAAGAGCATTCAAAGTATTAGAAAAAGAAGCTAGAGCCGAAGTTTTAAAGAACATGAATGAGCTGTATTTAAGAATCGAAGAACTTGAACATGAAGATTGGTTCTCTACGTTTTTAAACAGTGTTGTTTCCGGATTCGACCCTCATACTTCTTATATGGATCCTAGAATTAAAGAGCGTTTTGATCAGGATATGTCAGGTAAGCTTGAAGGTATCGGAGCACGTTTACAAAAGAAAGGTATTTATACGCATGTGGTAGAATTGGTTTCAGGTGGACCGGCATGGAAACAAGGAGAGTTGGAGGCTGGAGACATCATTCTAAAAGTTGCGCAAGGAGATAAAGAACCTCTGGATATTGTTGGAATGCGTTTAGATGATGCGATCAAATTTATCAAAGGCCCAAAAGGCACGAAGGTTCAATTAACCGTAAAGAAAAAAATTGATGGTTCTACAAGAGTAATTTCTATTACTAGAGATGTAGTAGAACTTGAAGAAACTTTTGTAAAATCTTCTATAGTAATTAAAAATGGTAAGAAATATGGAATCATAGATCTTCCGAAATTCTACATTGACTTTTCTGACGTAACCAATAGAGATTCTGCTAAGGACATGGAAAAAGAGATTAAAAGATTAAAAGAAGAAGGTGTTGATGGTCTTTTAGTAGACCTAAGAAATAATGGAGGTGGTTCTTTAAAAACTGCTATCGAAATTAGTGGTCTATTTATTAAAGAGGGGCCTGTGGTTCAAGTAAAATATCGAGGTGAATCTCCGATTATCAGAAATGACAAGGACCCTAAAACACAATGGGATGGAAAATTGGTAATTTTGGTGAATGAGCTTTCAGCATCCGCTTCTGAAATTTTAGCAGCTGCAATGCAAGATTATAATAGAGCCGTAATTGTGGGTGGAAATCAGACGTACGGGAAAGGAACCGTACAACAAGTGATTCCAATGAATCAGTTTTATCCAAGTTACAAAAAAGATATTGGGTTCTTAAAAATGACCATTCAAAAGTTCTATAGAGTCAATGGAGGTTCCACTCAAGCAGAAGGAGTGTATTCTGATATTGCTATGCCGAGTAGATATAGTTATATGAAGTTTGGCGAAAGAGATTTGGATGGAGCACTTGCTTGGGATAAAGTTTCTCAGGCGAATTATGTAAAGTCAAACTCTTATGAGAACTTCTCAGATGTTATCAATAACAGTAAAGAAAGGATTGCTAGCAGTACTGACTTTAGGCTAGTGAATGAATATGCAAAATGGTTAAAGAAAGAGCAAGATGACACTACCTATTCTTTAAATTACAAGAACTACGTTAAGGATGTTACTGACAAAGAAACCTTTGCTAAAAAATTCAATTCGGTTTTTGATTTTAAATCAAAACTAACTTTTAGTTCTCCAAAATATGAATTGGCTTCATTAAATAATGATAAAGATTTAAAATTGAAAAGAACTAAATGGCACGAAAATCTTGCCAAGGACATGTACGTAAATGAAGCTTTAAACGTGTTGAGTTCATTAAAATTAAGAGCTGGCAACGAGATTGTAAAGAATTAACAAGAATATATAATTTCTATTAAGACCTGATAAGTTTGCGTAACCTGTCAGGTTTTTTATTTTTGTAGAGATGTCCGAACAATCCAAATCACTTTCTCAACTAGCGTTTCAAAAATTCAGGCGAAATAAAATCGGTTTTGTAAGTTTTGTTTTTGTTATTTTTTTGGGTTTTGTGGCTATCTTCGGATATTCGTTTGCTCCAGACAATAGTAACAGTGCAAACCAAATGCATTTAGAGATTCATTCTAAGAAACCAGGGTTTTCAGTGCTCATGTTAACGGTTCCTTCTAAAGATCAAAAACCCCAATCTTGGTTTTCGATTCTTAAAAACGGAAAACTCAATACGGATACGGAAATCCCTATTAAGTCTTATAAGGTTCTAGACAATTCCATTTCTTATATTGGTTATACCGATGGATTGACCAAAGAACTTCCACTCGATAAAATTTTTAGTGACCCTAAAAAGTACATTCAGCAAAAGACATTTTATTTTGGTACAGATAAGTACGGTAGAGATGTCTTAAGTAGATTGATCATTGGCACTCGTATTTCCTTTTTTATTGGTTTTATTGCCGTGTTCATTTCTCTTTTAATAGGAGTTTCAATAGGTGCAGCAGCTGGGTATTTTGGTGGAAAAGTAGATACATTCATAATGTGGCTCATCAATATTACCTGGTCTATTCCAACATTACTTTTGGTTATTGCGATTACCTTGGCTTTGGGAAAAGGATATTGGCAGGTATTTATTGCTGTAGGATTGACGATGTGGGTAGAAGTAGCCAGAGTCGTTCGTGGTCAGGTAATGAGTGCTAAACAATTCCAATATGTGGAAGCGGCAAAAGCATTAGGTTTTTCCAATTTTCGGATTATATCTAGGCATATCCTTCCAAATATTATGGCTCCCGTCATTGTAATTTCTGCAGCTAATTTTGCATCCGCTATTTTAATTGAAAGCGGTTTAAGTTTTCTAGGAATTGGAGCACAACCGCCGACTCCTTCATGGGGAGCAATGATCAAAAATCATTACAATTATATCATTTTAGGCAAGCCGTATCTTGCCGTTATACCAGGTGTTGCCATTATGAGTTTGGTCATGGCATTTATGTTAATTGGAAATGCATTACGCGATGCTTTGGATGTAAAAGGTTAAATCAGAACACTTATGGATATATGGTCTATTTTAATTGTCGTATTATTATTTCAAGGCTTTTTCAACTTGAGTGTACTATCTCTTTCTTATATTAAAAAACGCAAAAAGAAAGATCTCTATCTTATTGTAATTACACTTGTTCTTGTTTGGTTTTTATTGGAATTTTTATCGGTGAGAACAACCTATAAAGTCCCTTTGAATCTTTTTTATGGCACAAGGTATGGTTCCTGGCTCTTGTTAGGTCCATTGGCATATTTCTTTTTTAAATCAGCTACTAATTCTAAATGGCGATTTACATATATTCATACTATTCACTTGTTACCGTTTATATTCTTTGTTGTTATTATTCCATGGGTATCGAATGAATCCCTTAGTCAAAGGCAAATACATTATGGTATGCTTGCCGTTTTTGACTACCGTCCTAAAACCGTAACTGTTTTTGAGTATGTCTATTCAACCATTTTCTACGTTCAATTCATTCATTTGGCATTATATCTAATATTCAATTTGAAACTAGTATCAAACTATGCTAAGAATTTACAAAAAGAGTATTCGACCATAACCGATCTTAGATGGTTAAAGGTCTTCAATATCATCCTGATATGTATCTTAATACTAACCTCAGCTTATTTATATACTCTTTTTATATCTGATGCATATTCCCGATCTCTGGACTACATTTATGTAGTACCCATAGGATTGTTCATCTATGCGATTAGCTACAAATTATATAATCATACATGGTTAGAAGTTAAAACGCAAAAACGCTATCAATCATCTTCTTTAAAAGAAAACGAAAAGAAGAAATATGTTGAAATTCTGGAGAGTGTAATGCAAGATGAGCAGCTCTTTCTAAAAAATGACCTTCGAATTAAGGAACTGTCGTCCATAGTAGACATCAATCAACATCATCTTTCACAGTTAATCAATGAACACTATCAATGTTCCTTTTTTGACTTTATTAATCGATATAGGGTTGAAAAAGCAAAAGAAATTATGGCTGGTAAATCAGAGAATAACCTCTTACAGATTGCTTTTGAGTCTGGATTTAATAATAAGACTTCATTTGTCAATGCCTTTAAAAAGTTTAATGGCTCTACCCCATCGCATTTTAGAAAAGGACTCTAACGTTAATATTTTATTAATATATTCTTTTTACCGACAACCTTTATAAAGATTGTCGATATACAACAGGCTTGTTCATAGTATTGATCCTATTAATCAAATACAATAGATCATGAAAAAAACAGCACTTACAAGTTTACTTTTACTATTATGTATTCATTTTAGTTTTACGGTTATTACAACGGAGCCCTATACGTTAGATCAAGGACACACATATATTGGTTTTGACGTAGAACGCTTTTTAGTTGGTGAAGTATCAGGACGATTTAATGAATTCTCCTCAGATGTTTCAATGAAAGATAACGATTATACTACATTACAATTAGATGCCACCATACAAGTGGCTAGTATAGATAGCAATAACAAAACAAGGGATGGTCATTTAAAAGGAACGATATGGTTGGACGAAGCGAACCATCCCACAATACGTTTTACCTCCACATCCGTAAAAAAAGATGCATCTGGAAAGTACTTAATGACGGGTAATTTTACTATTAAGGGTATTACAAATAAAGTTACATTTCCGCTTGTAATTTCAGGTCCATATAAAGATCCTACCCAGAAAACCGCTGTGGGTATTAAAGCAGATTTTGTGATTAATCGATTTGATTATGGGATCAATCTTGATAAAAAATTGCGGAATGGTTCCTTCTTTATTGGCAAGGACGTGAAAATAAAGATTAGAGCACTTGCCTATAAAAACTAGGAACATCGTTCTAAAAATAAATACTACTTCGTAACTTCGTTCTATAATTTATTGAGCATGAGTTACGAAGTAGCATTTACAACAAAGTGGTCCGATTTCGATCCAAATAGACATATGCGACACACCGCATACAACGATTATGGTGCCGAAGTCCGTATCCGATATTTTGCACATGCAGGATGTCCTGTAGAGGGTTTTGCAAAAGAAGGTGTAGGCCCTATTTTATTTACTGAACATACTTCTTTCCGAAAAGAGATTCATACGGGCGAGAATATTATTGGAAATGCTCGATTGTCTGGTTTATCTGAAAACGGTGAGCGTTGGAAAATTCGACATGAGATCATTAATGAAGCTGGTAAGGTGGCTGCTATTATTGATGTATATGGCGCTTGGCTAGATCTACATAAAAGAAAATTAACTGGGCTTCCGGAAAAATTTAAACACCTTTTTGATGGAATAGAAAGAACTGAAGATTTTGAGGTTATAAAGTTGAATAAAAGGTAAGTTTATATAATCATCTTTTTCCTTTCGAGTATAACAATTCTTGACATTATAAGTTCATTACACAAAATTAATAGCTTAAACAATACTCATAAAAAAGATAATTCTCTACCAAATTTGTAGAATAACATCCTGCAATGGGCTATTGAAACTGTTAAAAAAAACTTAATTTCTTAGATGGTAATTAAATTATAATAAGGTTTCCTTACCTTCAAAATCCTTATTAAAATAAGGATAAAAACTAACTTAACTACTTGTTATTATGTTCACAAAAAAGCAGAGATCTCTAGTTCTTGGAGCTCTTATATGTTTTACTTCTTTACAACTTTCGGCTCAATCTGATTATAGTAATTACAGTAAATTATCACAAAGACTTAAAAATTTACAAAGCTCAAATGCTGCTATTTGTAAATTAGAAACACTCATAAAAACTGTTGGAGGTCATACTATTTGGTCTTTAACATTATCTAAAGGAGACGCTAAAAATAAACCTGCCATAGCCATAGTAAGTGGTGTTGATGGGAAACATATTTTGGGGCCTGAAATGGCTGTTTCTATAGCAGAGAATATCGTAAAAAATCATGCTGCTATTTTAGAAACCACTACTTTCTATATTTTTCCGAATATGAGTCCTAATGCAACAGAGAATTATTTTTCATCTCTAAAGTATTATAAAAATGGAAATGCTCGTAATACGGATGATGATAGGGATGGAGCTATAAACGAAGATCCTTTTGAGGACTTAAATAATGATGGACTTATTACTTTACTAAGAGTTGAAGATGCTACAGGAAATTATATTCAATTAAAAGAAGACAATAGAATTGTAGTACCTGCAAACAAAAACAAGGGTGAATTAGGAGTCTATAAAGTAATTACTGAAGGGGTCGACAATGATAAAGACGGTACCTTTAACGAAGATGGAAAAGGTGGTATTATTTTTAATAAGAACTTTAGCTTCAATTATCCATATTTTAAACCTGGTGCTGGCGAACATGCTGTTTCTGAAAAAGAGAATAGAGCCCTATTAGATTTTATGTATCAGCAATGGAACATTTTTGCCATTATCACCTTAGGACCAGAAAACAACTTGTCAAAGCCGTTAAAATATAATCCTAGTGGGGCAAGAAAAAGAGTAGTAACAAGTATTTTAAAGAAAGATGCTAGCTTAAATAAATTTTTATCTGGAAAGTATACTAAAATTACCAAAACAAAAGGCGCTCCTGTTAGTACAGGAAAGGGAGGAAGTTTCTTTGAATGGTCGTATTTCCATTTTGGAAAACTAGCCCTGAGTACTCCCGGTTGGTGGGCTCCAAAATTTAAAGGAGATTCGCTTACGAAAGCAGCAAAAAACAAATATGCAAACTTCTTGCAATGGGCAGAAAAAGAAAATATCAAAAATGCTTTTGTTCAATGGACTACTGTTCAACATCCTGATTTCCCAAACCAAAAAGTAGAAGTAGGTGGTATTTCACCTTATATCATGTACAACCCTCCTTTTAAAATGGTAGAAGGCATTAGTAAAAAGCACACTGATTTTATTATAGAACTAGCAAAAATGCAACCGAATGTGGTACTTCAGAATATTAAAACAGAAGTTGTAAATAATGAGCTTACTAGAGTCACTGTTGATATTCACAACAAAGGATTGTTACCTACTCACACAGATATGGGAAAACGCTCAAGATGGTTACGAAAAATTAAAGTAGCAATTAACTTGAATAAAAACCAAGAATTGATTTCTGGTAAGAAAATAACCTTAATAAATAGTATTGACGGAGATAGTTCGGTGCAATTTACCTGGCTTATAAAAGGAAAAGGAACAGTTGGTTTAGAAGCTGGAACTTCTCATACAGGAATAGATACTACAAGCATTCAATTAAAATAAACATTTAGAAAAGATGAAACTATATAAATATACTATTCAGTTATTATTGCTTTTGTTTATTTTTCCATTAGCAATCAACGCACAAAAAAGTAATGAAATATTTAAGGCCACAGGGTCTCCAGTCAACCCTAAAGTCCAGATTTCTTTTAATAGATATTACACTTCTGAAGGACTTGCCGCTTTAGGCAGAAAAATTGTTGCTGCTTACCCCAATCTAGCAAAAATGCAATCTATTGGGAAATCTACTGAAGGTAGAGATATTTGGATGCTAGCCATCACAAATTATAAAAAAGGAGAAGCAGATAGAAAACCTGGTTTTTATGTGGATGGAAATATTCACTCCAATGAAATTCAAGGTGGAGAGATTTGTACCTATACCGCTTGGTACTTAACAGAAAACTATGGCAAGAACGATTACATTACTAAAATGTTAGATGATCGTATTTTTTACATTGTTCCTACCATTAATCCTGATGCACGAAATAATTATATGCTGAAAGGAAATACAGCACACAGCCCGAGAGCTGGAATGATTGCATTGGATGATGATAGAGATGGTTTGTTTGATGAAGATGGATATGACGACTTAGATGGTGACGGTTCTATTACCCGAATGCGTCGTAAAAGCCCATATGGAAATATGGTTATTGATCCAAAAGATCCACGAAGAATGATTCAAGTAGGACCAGACGATATCGTAACTGCTCAGCGTTACGAATACTTAGGGAGTGAAGGTATTGATAATGATAACGATGGGAGAATCAATGAAGATACACATGGATATTATGATCCAAATAGAGATTGGGGTTGGAAATGGCAACCAGACTATATCCAAAGAGGTGCCTATAAATATCCTTTTTCTGCACCAGAAACTAGAGCGGTAGCAGATTTTGTTTTAAAACATCCAAATATTGCTGGAGCACAAAGTTATCATAACTCTGGAGGTATGATTTTAAGAGGTCCAGGCGCCAAAGAAGATATTTCCACCTACAATAGACAAGACATTAGAATCTATGACGCTATTGGTAAAAAAGGAGAAAAAATGATTCCTGGTTATCGCTATTTAACTGTATATAAAGATTTATATTCTGTTTTCGGAGGCGAATTAGATTGGTTTTATGGAAGTAGAGGTATATATACATTTACCAATGAGATTTTTTCCCAATTTGCATACTATAAAAACAAAAAGAGAGATCGAAATCAATCATACGATTTTGATAAAGATTTATTACTATATGATGCTTTTACCCCTTGGACAAAATTCAATCACCCTACTTACGGAGAGGTTGAAATAGGAGGGTTCAAGAAAAACTTTGGAAGAGCTACTCCTGGTTTTATGTTAGAAGAAGAAGCGCATAGAAATATGGCCTTTACTTTTTATCATGCTTTCCATATGCCTCATTTGTCCGTGGCAGAAATCAAAGTAAAAAAACTTAAAGGAGGGTTAAAAGAAGTAACGGCAATTATTAGAAATGACCGTTTAATGCCTACACATGCAAGTCAGGATTTGAAATATAAAATTACTCGGCCTGATTTTATAAGTATTACGGGTGTAAAAGTAATTGCAGGAATGATTGTAACCGATGAAGATTTTAATGTTACCAAAGAGCAAAAAGTAAACCCTTCAACATTAAAAGTAAAAAGTATTCCTGGAAACAATGTTGTAAAAGTACGTTGGATTGTAAAAGGGAATTCAAAATTCACAGTTACGGTAGATAGTGCTAAAGGTGGAATCGCCTCTAAGAAAAGTTCTTAAAAATTACTGTACAAAATAAAAAAGCTTCTCAAAAATGAGAAGCTTTTTTATTATTACACTGGTTTTATCCAAAGCAAATGTTTCCATTTATCTTTTTCCTTTAACACCAGTGCAATATTAATTGCAAATAATAACCCTGTATTCACCAATTCTCCCACCTCATCAGGTTCTAGAAACAAATGAAATAAGAATATATGTAGCGTTATTGGCAGCAAGAATATAGCTCCAATAAACCCCGTTCCCTGAAAAATCAATAAAAGGCCGAATAGCAATTCACAAATTCCTAGCAACTCCCAGAAATACCCTGTTTGTTTGGCTCCATTTATATATAATACTTTTTGTAAAGTGTTCTCTTTTTCAGGAGCGCTAAATCTTTCTGCTTTTTTAACAACTTCTATAGGAGATGGAGATGGCTTGGAAAATTTTTGAATTCCTCCATAGATCATCATTCCTCCTAAGAACAATCGTAAGCAAATGAATAGAATATTAATATATGTTTTCATCCTTTAAAAAGTTGTAATTCCAGCATTTGGCTGGTATACATAATTAAAGGTGAAATATCCGCTCTCATCTGTAAAGGCATTTGGAGCGGCTGGTGCGTCTTTATAGTAACTTACAATCTCCACTTTAGCGTATTTTCCTTCAGAAGTTTTTACAACGATTACCGTTCCTGCAATTGGACTTATTAAGTGTGTAGGAGGTCCTGCGTATACATACCATCCATTCCCACTTCCTGATGCGATCGCATAACCAGTAGCACTGTCTTGCGTAAACAAAGATTCATTAGCTTCAGTAACTGTTGCTAACCCTCCAGTAGCAAGGTAAACAGCTGCTCCACCAGTTCTTACGGGTTCGTCAGTTGTACCCAATGATACTCCTCCATTTACAATAATACTGGTTCCTCTAAAAGCAATATCCCAATCGGTATCACTCGTGGTTGTTTGACCAGTTTCAAAATCAAACTTTGCAAAGGTTCCCGAAATGGGCTGCCCTTGGCCTCCTACTTGCGGGGCATGTAAATTAGAAACGACTTCTGATTGTATTTGTTCTAAAACAATTGGATCATCACCATCACAAGACATGGCAAAAGTCAAAAATGTAACTGCGATTAAAAATTTTACTGTTTTCATTATAGTTTATTTAAATATTAAAATTGAATGTTAAGTTTTCCGTATATAGTTCTTCCGGCAATATTGGTTACCTGAATATTATTAAATCCAAAGAGGTTATCAGCTCCAATACCAACTTGATAGTCTTTAAAAAATGTTTTATTGATGGCTACATCGACGATTGCATACCCTTCAATAAAAGTGTCTAACGTATCCAAGTACTCATTACCATTCGTATCGAACAACCCGTATTTACTTCGGTACGTGGCTCTTATGTTCGCGTCCAAGTTCCATTTCGGAACTATATAAAATGCTTTGACATTGGCCATATGCCTAGATCTATTGAATAATCCGAAGTATTGATCTTTAGTAAGCTGTAGCGTAGTTCCTACATTTACTCCACCATCCTTAAATTTTTGAAGTGCTTCTTTATCCTTAGCATATACTAGTTGATATCCTAAAGAAAGTTTTAAACGTTCGTTAGGTTTAAAGGTTGAATTGAACTCCAACCCTTGTGTAAAGACTTTATTCCTATTGATATAACTGAATATGTTTTGTCCATTTACCTTAGGAGCAATGGCCTGTGTATCTATTAAATTGGTAACGTCGTTTCTAAAAAAATTGACACCGAGGTTCAAATTAGAAAGCACTTTTACATCTGCCCCAATGTTATACCCCAAGGAACTTTCCGGTTTCAGATCATTATCAAATTGGGCAAGTATGGAAGATAGGTTGGCTACAGTGCTTGCTGGTAATTGCCCCTGATCTGCCAGTTCTTGTACTCGTATCCCAACCACATTATATCCCAATACGGTATATCCAACAGCAGAATTAGTGAAATCAAAATAGAGTTGACGGAAATCTGGCGCTTTGAAACCTCTTCCTACTGAGCCCTTTACAGAAATATTATCATTGATCTTATAATTGATCGCAAGTTTGGGGTTTAGCTGAGATTGATATTTATTATGATTATCATATCTGGCTCCAACAATGATATTAAGTTTATCCGACGGATTCATATCGTACTGCGCAAACAGATAGGGTGAATTAAAAATAGGTGTGGTAGAAAAATATGTTCTATCTAACGCTTCATATGTGGTTCCTAAACCAACCGTTAACTCATTTTTTTCTACCACAAGTGTAGATCTAAATTCAGGTCTAAACATTTTCTGATTGAAAAAGCTATCGCTAAATAATGAGCCATCCGACCTATTTAAAAATTCTTCAGCTTTGTACTGACTTCCATACAATTCTACTAAGCTTTCCCAATTATCATTGTGTTTGTATACCGCTTTTATTCTGGTGTTCCATTCATTAATATCACTTTCGCCTCTATAAATATCCAATGTACTCGTGTTTTGAGCCACATTATCTTGGTTTTGAGTATAATATCTACCGGAAAAAAGGAGGGATAATTTCTCGGAAAAATCATACGTTATTTTGGTATCAAATGTATAATTGGAGAAAGGATCTACCGTATTTGTCACGGTATTATCGGTAAGATCATATCCTTCACTACTAAACCTATTTACAAACAGATTGATCCCAAACCTGTCTTTTTTATGACTTGCAGAAACACTTAGGTCATTGGTGCCAAATGAGCCGCTTCTAAGATTTGTTTCCCCTCTAAATCCATATTTAGGGGTGTCCGTTATGATATTAACAACACCTCCTAATGCTTCACTTCCGTACAAACTGGATGAGGCTCCTTTTACAATTTCTATCTGCTTTATATTTCCAACAGTAATTCTGCTAAGGTCTAATGTTCCTGCAGATCTACCAATTAAGGGCACACCATCTATCAAGATCAATGTATATTGAGAATCTAGTCCTTGTAATTGAATTCCTTCGCCTCCTCCAAAGTCGGGTACCGTAATCAATCCCGTTTGCTCATTCAAAATATCGGAAAGACGTAAAGAGTTCGATCTTTTAATATCCGCTTTGGAAACTAAAAGTACAGGCATCGGTAACGATGACAATTGCCTTAATGTTCTTGTTGCGGTTACTACTACTTCATCCAGTTTTTCCACTTTAACGGAATCCTTCTTTTTCTTTTGGGCTGTTGAAAGGTTAGCTACCAAAAGTGAAATAAAAATGAAGAAAAGTTTTTTATTTAGATTCATTCTATATTATATTTGTCGCAAATATATATCTTATTTTTATTCAATCTAAATAAAATTAATAAATTTTTAATCTTTAAAAAACAAAAAAAATGAATCGCTTAACTGTACTATTTGTATTTGCCTTAATCTTATCCATTCAGACAAATGCTCAACGAAAAAAAGTAAAAGATCAAAACGCCATAAAAAGTATGTGCGGTTGCTATGAGGTCGGATTTAACTTTGCCGAAACCTTTCAATACTCGAAAGATTCTTCATATACTCCATCAAAGATCAAACATGATAAAGCATTAGAGTGGGTTCAGCTGGTAGAAGACAAGAAAAACAAGATTGTTATGCAGCATCTATTGATTGTTGGGAGGCCTTCTAAAAAAATTGTTATCAAGCACTGGAGGCAAGATTGGGTCTATGAAAACACTAAATTATACACCTACAATGCCAACAACAAATGGCTATTTAACAATCTACCCAAGAAATCTGTACGTGGTCAATGGAGTCAGAAGGTATACCAGGTAGATGATAGTCCTAGATACGAAGGAACCGCTACATGGATCCATGCAGACGGTAAAAGCTATTGGGAAAACACAACCGATGCTCCATTACCTAGAAGAGAGTACACTAAAAGAAGTGATTACAATGTGACTGTTCGAACGAATAAGCACATTATTACGAATGAAGGATGGGTTCATGATCAGGACAATGATAAAGTAGTACGTGAAAAAGGTCAAAAAGATATTATTCTTGCACAAGAAAAAGGATACAATACCTACAAAAAAGTGGATGATAATAAATGTAAAGCAGCACAAGACTGGTGGGCAAAGAACAAATCGTCTTGGAGTATTGTCCGCGCTAAATGGGATCTTGTTTTTCAAAATGGTCAGGATATTCAATTAGAAAAGAAGGTAGCGAACAAGCCTTTATATGGTCATTTATTTTCAAAAGAATTTAATTTCAATGAAGATAGCGTATCAAAATTAATTGACTCTTTTGTAATTAAGTAACTCAAAAAAGAAAAGGCTTCTGAAAATTCAGAAGCCTTTTTACTCAGTACAGGCGGAGAGACTCGAACTCTCACACCTTGCGGCACTAGATCCTAAGTCTAGCGTGTCTACCAATTCCACCACGCCTGCAACTGGTCAAAATCAAATTTATGATTTCGGACTGCAAATATAAGCATTCATCTGAATTCGCAAAGCGCTTTCTTCGGATTTTTACTATTTTTGAGAATCCTTAAATAGATTCTATGTCCGACATAAAAAATTATATTCAAGAGCACAAAGATCGTTTTATAAATGAGCTTGTTGAACTCTTAAAAATACCATCTGTAAGTGCTGATTCAGCTTACAATCAAGATGTTTTAAATACCGCTGATGCCGTAAAATCAAGCTTGGAAAAAGCAGGATGTGATATGGTAGAAATTTGCGAAACTCCTGGGTACCCTATTGTATATGGAGAAAAAATGATAGATCCATCATTGCCAACGGTGTTGGTATATGGTCATTATGATGTGCAACCACCAGATCCGTTAGACTTGTGGGATTCACCCCCATTCGAACCTGTTATAAAAAGTACTGAATTACATCCCGAAGGGGCAATTTTTGCTCGTGGGTCTTGTGATGATAAGGGCCAAATGTACATGCATGTGAAAGCCTTAGAATATATGACAGCTACCGGTAATTTACCGTGTAACGTAAAGTTTATGATCGAAGGTGAAGAAGAAATAGGTTCAGAAAGTCTCAGTTGGTTTGTAAAAAGAAATCAGGAGAAGTTATCAAATGATGTAATTCTTATTTCTGATACAGGTATGATTGCAAATGACATCCCTTCTATCACCACTGGACTACGTGGATTGAGTTATGTAGAAGTGGAAGTAACTGGGCCGAACAGAGATCTTCACTCAGGATTATACGGTGGTGCAGTGGCAAATCCGATCAATGTACTCACTAAGATGATTGCTTCGTTACATGATGAGAATAATCATATTACCATTCCAGGATTCTATGATAACGTAGAAGAATTGTCAAGGAGCGAACGCGATGAAATGGGAAAAGCTCCTTTTTCGTTAGAAAATTATAAAAATGCATTGGATATTGAAGATGTATATGGAGAAAAGGGGTATACCACTAATGAACGAAATGCTATCCGACCTACCTTGGATGTAAATGGAATTTGGGGAGGATATACTGGCGAGGGCGCAAAAACGGTGATTGCCTCTAAAGCTTATGCTAAAATATCCATGCGATTGGTTCCTAATCAAGATTGGGAAGAGATCACAGAATTATTTACCAAGCATTTTGAAAGTATTGCACCAAAATCGGTTACTGTAAAAGTAAATCCGCATCATGGTGGTCAGGGCTACGTAACTCCAATAGATAGTTTAGGGTATAAAGCAGCTAGTAAAGCTTATGAACAGACCTTTGGAAAAACGCCAATTCCGCAAAGAAGTGGTGGTAGTATTCCTATTGTGTCTTTATTTGAAGATGAATTAAACAGTAAAACCATCTTAATGGGATTCGGTTTAGATAGTGATGCAATTCATTCTCCAAATGAACATTTTGGAATCTTTAATTATCTAAAAGGAATTGAAACCATTCCGTATTTCTATAAATATTTTACAGCATTATCTAAATAAATCAGGCTGTCTTAGAAGTCAATCCCGTTGTCATTTCGACTGAAATGGAGAAATCTAAATCACTAATAATCAGTATATAGATTTTTCGACTATGCTCAAAATGACATGTTTTAAGTGCTTTTAAGACAGGCTCTTTTTTATTTAATAATATATGCCTTTTTGATATAATCTATCTCAGGATAGTTCTTTCTTAGAAACGCATTCCCTCTAGCTTGAATAGAATCTTGCTTCCTTCCTAGTTTATCGCCATGTTTATCATAAAATTTCAACACATTCTCAGCTCCCGATGTCACTTTAGCAATCACAGGAAAACCTGTTACTCCAGAATACTTAAGTGTGTCTAAACGATGGTTATCTTTTAAATTGATAAATATTTGAGTACCTCTTGTTTTAACACCTCCACGAGCAAAAGCAATGCTCATTTTATCATTCTTCTGTAATACGGGTTCGTCATCTATTTTAACGGCATTCCAGCCTTTATTCAACAATGAATCATTATGAATCCCGAACTGAGCAACAAAATTTGGCACCACTCTAAAAATAGCAATATCATTGTAAAATCCATTTGTAATCAATTGATACAAACGATCGACTCCTTGAGGAGACCATGCCCTTTCTGCAACAATATCGAAGTTTCCCTGCGTCGTTTCAAACCGTGCTTTAAAAGTTTCTGGGGCTTTCTTTTGGGTCCATTTTTCCTTAAAAACTTTTTTACTACAAGAAGCTATTACAACTACGATAAGGATATAGAATATTCTTTTCATTATTAGGATCGATTTTTGATGTTTTCAAAGATAAGAAAACACTGCTTAACAATTTTTTAACTCTACAAGTGTAGAATTAAATATTTTTATTCTATATTTGTAGAGCATAAAAACGAAAAACAACATGCAATTATCAAAAGCCGAAGAGCAACTCATGCAGTATTTATGGAAACGAAATAGAGCTTTTATGAAAGATCTGTTAGCAGATTTTCCTGAGCCAAAGCCTGCAACTACTACTGTAGCTACCTTATTAAAAAGAATGACTCAGAAAGAGTTTATCCATTATAAAACTATAGGCAAGTCCAGAGAGTACTTTCCTTTAGTTAAAAAATCAGATTATTTCTCCAAGCATGTAAACGGGTTGATTAAAAACTTTTTCAATAATTCCGCAAGTCAGTTTGCCTCATTCTTTACTTCAGAAACCGACTTAAGTAATGAAGAGTTAGAAGCGTTAAGAAAAATCATTGATAAACAAATTAAAGAGAATAAGAAATGATTACTTATTTATTAAAATCTGGTTTGTGCTTAGCACTTTTACTTGCCTTTTATCATTTGATATTAGAGCGAGAAAAAATGCATCGCTTTAATCGTTTCTATTTACTAGGAAGCGTTTTGTTTTCGTTCATCGTTCCTTTAATTATTATTTATGTTGAACCTTCTAACTCACCTTTCCAAGAGATGCAAGGAACTCCTTTATTAATAAATGGTACTGAGGGTATTAAGGCGGATGCTTCTGAAACATCTAACATAGCTATCTATTTTTTAACTGCCTATCTTACAATTAGCGGGCTATTCTTTATTCGATTCATTAAAAACTTATACCATATCATTTATAAGATTCATACAAATGAAGTTATCAAAAAGAAGCATGCAAACTTTATCCCTGTTGATGATGCCATATTGCCTCACACATTTTGGAACTATATATTTATCAATAAAAGCGATTTCAAAAAAGGGGCAATAGAACAAGAACTTTTTACACATGAGCTTGCTCATGTAACGCAAAGGCATACTATTGATGTCTTGTTCATAGAAATAATCCAAATATTATTTTGGTTTAACCCTCTATTTTTTGTCTTAAAAAAGGCAATTCAATTAAATCACGAATTTTTAGCAGATGATAAAGTTATCTCTGCTCATAACAATATTTCCGAGTACCAATCCTTGTTATTAAATAAGGCTGCTTGGAAAAACGAATATTACTTGGCCAGTAATTTGAATTATTCACTCACAAAAAAAAGATTATTAATGATGAAAACATCCAATTCAAAAGCTAGTATTCTGATAAAGAAATTAGCTTTATTACCACTATTGACTGGTTTAGTATTTCTGTTTGCAGATCGTGTAGAAGCGCAAACTAAAAAGAAAAAACCTGAGGTAGTAGAAATAAAAGTAAATGCTATTGCGACAAAAGCTCAAATGGACGAATATAGGTCTTATGTTAAGAGAATTGAAGCAAGTAAGGTTATTAAAGATAAAGAGCTTGCAAAAATGTATGCCATTTATAACTCGATGTCTGATCCTCAAAAGAAATCGGTAAAGAGCGTTCACAACTTAGTCCCTCCCATTCCTGTCATAAAAAAGAAAACAGTTTCTAAAACATTATTCAATAAAATAAAGAATGGTGAAAAATATGCTGTATGGATAGATGGAAAAGCTATTAACAATAAGGAATTAAACAAGCATAAACATTCCGACTTTGTTTCCTATACAGGAAGTTTTGTTCACAAGAATGCTCGCTCTAAACGTTTTCCACAAGAATATCAATACACTTTATATACGCAACCATATTTCGAAAAAGTAAGAGCGAGAATGAAGAATAGATACGGAGAGAATCTTCCACCACCTCCACCACTTCCAGAAAAAATTAACGCAAAGGAAGTTCAAAAAAAAATCGGAAAGCTTCCAAAACCTGTAAAAATCGAGGTAATAGATAGAACAAAAAAAGGGAAGAAGGTAATGGTTAGAGAAATCCCACCAAAACCGGTAAAAATAGAGGTTATAAAGAAAGGTGGAAAAGTTGAAAAAATCATCGTTAAAGAACTGGCACCTAAGCCTAAAAAAGCAAAAAAGGGAAAAAATGAAATTCCACCACCACCCCCAAAGCTTAAAAAAAGAAAAAAAAAGCATAAGGAAAAGGAAAAAGAGCACGAGGAGCAAGGAGAGTTGATCGAAATTATTGTAGAATCACCAGAACATGAGCAAGAAGAAGAACAAGAAGAACAAGAAGAACGAGAGATAGAAGAGCTTCTTGAACTAAAAGAACTTCCTGAAGTGTCAGGTTTAGAAAAGGAAGAGGAAAGAGAATTAGAAGAGGTTCAAGAATTAATAAACATTAAGGAGATTTCCAATATTTTTGAAACAGAAGTTAATGACAACACAAAAGTCAATTACTACTACAAGGGTAAAAAAATATCTAAAAAAAGGGCTCATGAAATTTTAGCAAGACATATGAAGAAAAACTCAAATGCGCTAAAAATGAAAGCCATTAGAGACAAGAAGGGAAACAAAAACATATATCTTAATGATTAAGTTTTTGAAATTTAACATATCCTAAATAATATTTCTAGATCATATTCCGTTCTAGGGAAGTATTATAATTTAGTTTTTCTCAGTTTTTACAAAAACACTACCTCCAATGCAGTGAGGTAGTGTTTTTAACTTTTTGTTAAGTAACAAATTATCTACTAGTGCGTTATAGCCTTATAACCAATCCTTAAAACCTTTTCTTGTGCTTAAAAAATTCTTCCTTCTTTGCTCCGGTGTTGATCAAACGATTATTAATGACTGCTCTAACGGAGAGCAAAACAAATATGCCGGCATAGGTGCTACCGTTTTCTTTACGGCAGTTATGGCTATGCTAGCAGGGAGTTATGCACTGTACACTGTTTTTGATAATATATATACTGCTATGTTTTTTGGTATCGTATGGGGATTATTAATCTTTAACCTAGACAGGTATATTGTTTCTACGATTAAAAAAAGTGATTCTAAATGGAAAGAACTAGCGCAAGCTTCTCCGCGAATCTTATTGGCAATAATTATCGCATTAGTGATTTCCAAACCTTTGGAGCTTAAAATCTTTGAAAAGGAGATAAATCAAGTATTACTGACCGAAAAGAACCAAATGACCTTAGAAAATAAGGAACAGATTGCAAAGCAATTTGAACCTGAAATTGCAGCACTCAATAATGGCATTGCAGCACTTAAAGGAGAGATTACTGCAAAAGAAAAAGAAGTGAATGATCTATATGAAACGTATATTTCTGAAGCTGAAGGTAGAAAAGGGACCTTACTGCTTGGAAAAGGACCAGTATATCAAGAAAAAAGAGATAAGCATGATGCGGCACTTCTTGAATTAAGTCAGTTAAAACAGGAAAATGCCACTAAAATACAAAACAACGAAGTTGCCATTGGACAATTACAAGCCGACCAGAAACAAGCCGAACTAACCACACAACCGATTATTTCCAATTTTGACGGTTTTATGGCTAGAATTAATGCTTTAGGAAAACTTCCTTGGCTGCCCTCTTTTTTTATTTTTCTATTATTTCTAGCCATAGAAACGTCTCCGATATTTGCAAAAGTGATTTCTCCAAAAGGAGAGTATGATTTTAGATTGGAAGATGAAGAGACTGCCATTAAGACTTGGGTAGCGCAAAAAGTGCATCAAAGAGAAGAAATGTTGCAGACCGATGTAGTTGTGAGCAGTAAAGTTTATACAGATCTAAAAGAAGATGAAGAACTCTATAATCATAAGCGTCAAAGGGCTAATGAATTGATGCAACTACAAGCCGATGCTTTCTTTAAAAAACAACAGAAGCTGTTGTAGTTAGATCTTTTTTACGTAGTCTGTAATAATTACTATTTGAGTAGCTCCAACCTTGCCCTCAATATATTTGGCGTTATCTCTATCTAAGGATATTCTGCGTACTGCCGTTCCTTGTTTGGCAACCATACTAGACCCTTTTACTTTCAGATCTTTAATCAAAACCACCGAATCTCCTGCTTCTAAAATAGTGCCATTTACATCTCTGTGAATAATCTTTTCACTTTCATCTAAACCTTCTCCTGTTGCTTGTGCAAAACGAAGGTCATCCTCTTCCATGTACAACATATCAAGTAGGTCTTGTGGCCAGCCTTCAGATTTTAGTCTAGATAACATTCTCCAGGCTACAATCTTTACAGCTCTAAATTCACTCCACATTGCATCATTCAAACAACGCCAATGATTTGCGTTTGTGTTCTCTGGATTCTCTATTTGATCCTTGCAAGTACCACAAGCAAGCACACTTCCATCTACACCACCCGTAGAAACTGGAGGTACTTCATAAATAGATAATTCGTTAGTCGAAGCACACAATTCACATTGGTTTCCGCTTCTGTTTTGCAAGTCTTGAAGTAGGCTCATTCTAAGTAATTTGGAGCTGCAATGATACAGCTATTCTTAGAACACCACAAATTATCTCCCCGTTAAAGACTTGGGAATTCTGCCGTTCTTTATAGCTTCCGATCGCAACCTTCTTCCAACGATTCGCTCGTTCATTTCCCCAATCTCCAATACTTTATCAATGTCCAAATTGGTCTCGATTCCCATCTCATCCAACATAACTACTAAGTCCTCAGTTGACACTAAACCTACCAAGTTTGGGTCCTTATAATAATAAGATCCTGTTCCAGCCACGGGCACACCATCCACAAAATTTGCAGGCTGACCACCTATTCCTCCTATAGTCGCTTCATAATAGGTCATTCCAGCCTGTAATGCAGCCAATACATTGGCCAGACCCCAGCCTCTTGTGGTATGAAAATGAACAATTTGCTTATCCGTCATGCCTACTTTTTCCTGTAGCATAGAGTAATAGCGATATACTCTATCCGGAGATGCGGAACCATCATGGTCGGCATGTTCTACATCATCGGCTCCAATATCAAACCACCGCTGTGTATACTCGACAGCCTTATCTAAATCTGTGGGGCCTTCAATAGGACACCCCCATATGGTACTAACTGTTCCATTTACTTTAATGCCGGCATCGTGTGCTTTTTTAATTTCCTCCTCAGCCATTTTCCAATATTCCTTTAAGGATAATCCCGAATTTTTCCGATGGTGAGACTCACTGGTTGACACCATTAACAAGATTCTATCCGGTCCATAACCATCTAGTTTAGCCTGAATAGCTCTCTCTACAGATTTTTCTCGAATAGTAACAGCGGTTAAGCAAGCATCGGCAAGCAAATGTGAAACTTTTTTCGAGTTTCGCACTTTTTTAAATACTTCATCAGCATCCAAGAATTGAGGCATTCCTTTAGGGTTTCCAAAATTGGTAACCTCCAAATTTTTAAAACCAGCCAGCAATAAATTTTCAATCATCCAAACTTTTGCTTCAGTAGGTATAAATTTTTCTTCATGCTGATATCCATCTCTAACGGTGATATCTCCTATGGTTACATTTTTAGGATAGTTCATTTTAACAAGACTTTAAGCGGATAAATGTATAGATAAGCGTAGAATAAACCGTTAAAAAGAAATGAATAATTCGTGTGTTTTGTTATGAAAAAAATAAAAATAAAATCTATGAGTGAGAATACTTGAATTTTCGGGAAATTCTATTATTTTTAATCAACCAACTTCATTGTTATGATTTTAGAAACTAGACGTCTGTTAATTACCGAATTAACTGTCGATGACGCTCCATTCATTTTTAAATTAATGAACGATAAAGAATGGAAAAGATTTATTGGCGATAGAAATATCCACACGCTCGAGGATGCAAAGAATTATTTGACTGAACGATTGATTCCTAGTTATAAAAACTGGGGGTTTGGATTCTATAAGGTAGCCGATAAGAATACGGATGAACCTTTAGGAATATCAGGTTTTGTTGAAAGAAATGAACTTGAACATGTTGATGTGGGATTTGCTTTTTTACCGGAAGGCAGAAAAAAAGGATATGCACTGGAAAGTACACAAGCATTGTTATTTTATGCTTCTGATGAACTAGATCTAAAAACCATTCTGGCCATTGCGAACAAGGATAATAAAAACTCGCATCGCTTATTGAAAAAACTAGGATTTCGTTTTCAAAAAAACATTAAGCTTTACGACGAAAAAGAAGAAATCAGTCTATTCACAAACAGATAGCCTATTTTATTTCTAGAGAGGTAAATTTAAACGCACTTCCATCAAAGAGCCCTTTATCACTTAACTTGAGAGAAGGAATAACCAACAGTGCCATAAACGATAAGGTCATATAAGGAGCCCTTAAGGTGCTTCCCATTTCTTTTGCCATGCTATCCAATTCCGCATATGCCTTGCCAATCTCTTTCGCTGGTTTATCACTCATAATACCAGCTACTGGAAGTGACACAATATTTTCTCCAGATTCATCTACTGCACAAACGCCTCCGCTATTTTCAATAATCAGATTCACTGCTTTACAAATCATTTCATCCGAAACTCCAACAGCTATAATATTATGTGAATCATGTCCAACGGAACTGGCAATAGCTCCTTTCTTCAAACCAAAATTCTTTATAAATGCTATCGAAGGTACTGCATCTTTATATCTATTCACCACCGTCATTTTTAGAATATCTTCGGTAGGATTGGAGATCAAATTTCCATTTTCTATTACACTGTTAGCCTCTATTTCGTTAGTTACAAGTTCTCCATCTAATGCCTCAATAACTCGAATCTTCTCAGAAGCCGAATGAAATTCAAAATCAGCTATTTTCTTTAGTGGAGTATCGAAATTGTTTAATACATCAAACGCCACATGATTAACAAAAGAGGTTCCATTTTCCGCCACCAACTTACCGTCAATATAGGTTTGTAAAACTTTGAATTCCTCTAAGTCATTAACCACTATCATATCTGCAATATCACCTTCCTTCAAAGTACCAACATCCAAATTATAATGCTTTACAGGATTTATACAAGCCGCTTGTAACACTTTAAATACGTCAATTCCTTTTGCCACAGCCCTACTGCATAGTTCATTAATATGCCCTAATAATAGATCGTCTGGGTGTTTATCATCCGAACAAAACATCATGCGTTCATAATGTTCAGGTAGCAGATCAATCAATGCTTCGAAGTTCTTGGCTGCGCTTCCTTCTCTTATAATCACCTTCATTCCTTTCTCCAATTTCTCAAGCGCCTCTTCGTAGGTAAAACACTCATGATCTGTAGAAATTCCCGCCCCAATATACTTTGTAACATCCTCTCCACGTAACCCCGGAGCATGTCCATCAATTGGTTTATTGTAGTGCTTCGCCCAAGCAATTTTTTTCATTACCTCCTCATCTTCGAATAGCACACCAGGGTAGTTCATCATTTCAGCCAGATATTTAATATCAGGATTGGCCATCATTTTACGAATATCTTCAGAATCTATAACCGCACCAGCACTTTCAAATGAAGTAGCGGGCACACAAGAAGGGGCTCCAAAGTTAAATTTTAAAGGAACCTTTTTCCCGTTCTCTATCATAAAATCTACTCCAGCCACTCCTAAAACGTTAGCAATTTCATGCGGGTCAGAGACGGTAGCAATTGTTCCGTGGGTCACCGCTATCTTTGCAAACTCTGAGGGCACTAACATAGAACTTTCAATATGAATATGAGCGTCTACAAATCCTGGTAAAATATAGTTTTCTATGGAATGATCTGAAGCACGGATATCTGTGATTTTTCCGTTCTCAAATACTACTTCGCCTTTAAAAATATTCTTGTTTACAATATCTACGATGTTACCTTGAAGAATCATGCTCTTTTTTTTGATGTATTACGAATGTACAAATAAAGCCGAATAAAATTAAACACTTATATTTATGTTCTTTTTTAAAACAAATTTATCATGAAGCGTATACTTCTCTTATGTGCACTCCTTTTTTCTTTTTCATTTAACGGATTCTCTCAAAAAAAAGACAAGAAAAAATGGGATGTCAACAACCCTCATCAAGATTGGAAATATAAAACGTTCAACCTACAAACAGATGAAGGAACCTGGATGAACTTAGATGTGAGTCCAGATGGAAAGACCATTGTCTTCGACATGCTCGGCGATATCTATTCCATGCCAATTACAGGCGGAAAAGCAACAGCGTTAAGAACAGGATTGGCTTATGACGTACAACCTAAATTTAGCCCCGACGGAAAATACATTTCTTTTACGAGCGACGCAGAGGGTGGTGATAATATTTGGATTATGACTGCAGATGGGAAAAATGCCAAATCTATCACTCAAGAGAAGTTTAGATTGCTTAACAATTCGGTATGGGCTGCTGATGGCAAATCTATTATTGCGAGAAAACACTTTACCTCTCAGCGCTCACTGGGTGCTGGAGAAATGTGGCAATACCCATTACAAGGGAAAGGCGGATTGAAATTAACCAAACGTAAAAACAACCAACAGGATGTAAATGACCCTTCTGTATCTCCTGATGGAAAATACCTGTATTATGCAGAGGATATGTATCCGGGTGGGTTTTTCCAGTACAACAAGGACCCTAATAAGCAAATCTATGCGATTAAACAATACGATTTTACTACGGGAAAAACTAAAACCATTACTGGTGGCCCTGGAGGCGCTGCAAGACCTGTGGTATCGAGAGACGGAAAACAACTGGCTTTCATAAAAAGAATTCGCGAAAAAACTGTGTTATATGTACATGATCTAGCATCTGGTACAGAAACTCCTATTTACTTTGATCTAAATAAAGATCAGCAAGAAGCTTGGGCGATTTTTGGAGTATATCCGCATTTTAGTTGGATGCCAAACAATAAGGACATTGTATTCTGGAGTGGTGGAAAAATCCATACAGTTAATATTGATTCCAAGTTGGCCAAGAACATTCCATTTGAAATAAATGCCGATATTAAATTAGCAGAAACGCATCGTGTAAAGCGAAAAGTATTTACAGATACTTTCACATCAAAGATGATTAAAGATGCAAAAACATCTCCAAACGGAAAGCTATTAGTATTTACCTCTTTAGGTCATATCTACACAAAGAGTTTACCTAACGGGACTCCTAAGCGAGTGACTAATTTAACGGATTTTGAAGCTGATCCTAGCTTTTCATCAGATGGGAAAACCATCCTTTTTGTGACCTGGAATGATGAGAACCTAGGTGCTATCTACAAAGTGAATGTTAACGGAAGTGGCTTAACCAAACTGACTCAAACAAAAGGAATCTACAGAACTCCTGTTTTTGATGGTTCGGGCAGTAAGATTGCGTATCGAAAACAAGGTGGTAATGGAGATCAAGGGTTTGATTATACCAAAGAAACTGGAATCTATACCATGAGTCGCACAGGCGCCTACCCAAAACGAATTTCTGAGACGGGACAATTGCCTATGTTCTCTGCTGATGGAAATCGAATATTCTTTCAAACTGGAGGTACGTTCTTTGGAAGTTTGACAAAGCGATTAAAAAGTGTGAACCTTAATGGAAAGGATGAAAAAAGTCATTTTAAATCCAAACTAGCAAATAGAATTGTTCCAAGCCCTGATAACAAATGGGTGGCATTAATTCACTTGCACAAGGTATATATTGCTCCTTTTATGGCAAACGGAAAAGAATTGAATGTAGATGCAAACACAAAATCATTTAAAGTAGAAAGCTTATCTAAAAAAGCAGGAATCAGTATACATTGGGCAAGCTCTAATGATAAAGTACATTGGACCTTGGGAGATGAATACTTCACCAAAAAAATTGACAACAACACGAATGATCCTTTTTCAAAAACCAACTTAAGTTCGGAAGACGTTACAGGAATAAAAATTGGTTTAGAGGTAACATCCGATGTTCCTGATGGAAGAGTAGCATTTACCAATGCGCGTTTAATCACAATGGATGGTGATAAGATCATTGAAAATGGAACGATCATCGTCAATAAAAATAAGATTGAAAAAATAGGAGCAGCAAGTTCAGTAACGGTACCTGCTGATGCAAAAGTGTATGACATGAAGGGAAAAACCATTATGCCCGGTATTGTTGATGCACATGCACATGTAGGAGCATTTAGAAATGGATTAAGTACACAAAAGCATTGGCAGTTTTATGCAAATCTAGCTTTTGGAGTTACTACCTCTCATGATCCATCTGTACATACACAAGCCGCATTTACTTTGGAAGAGTTACAACGAAGAGGAAGCACAGTCGGGCCAAGATTATTTTCAACAGGATTTATTCTGTATGGAGCTGAAGGAGATTTTAAAGCTGTAATCAACAACCTCGACGATGCTCGTTTCGCCATTGAAAGAACCAAAGCCTTTGGTGCTAAATCTGTAAAAAGTTATAATCAACCCAGAAGAGAACAACGTCAACAGGTAATGCAAGCTGCAAGAGAGTTAGGTGTGAATGTGGTTCCTGAAGGAGGTTCTACCTTCTACCATAACATCAGTATGATCTTTGATGGACATACGGGTATTGAACACAATATCCCTGTGAATCCAGTATACAAGGATATCAAATCATTATGGAGCAACAGTAAAACAGGGTATACACCTACACTTATAGTAAATTATGGTGGTATGAACGGAGAAATGTTCTTCTACCAAAACAGTAATGTTTGGGAAAACAAGACCTTATTAAAATATACACCAAGACATGTAGTCGATGGAAGGTCTCGTCACCGTATTATGATTCCGGAAAAAGAATATTACAATGGACATATGTTGACTTCCAGAACGGTAACTGAATTATCCAAACTTGGTGTAAAAGCTAATTTAGGAGCGCATGGTCAGTTGCAAGGGTTAGGTGCACATTGGGAATTGTGGATGTTACAACAAGGTGGTATGAGCAATTTAGAAGCGTTAAAAGCAGCGACTATAAATGGCGCTGAATATATTGGTGTCGGTGATGAATTAGGTTCTTTGGTCGAAGGAAAACTAGCAGATTTAATTGTGCTAGATAAAAATCCATTAGATAATATCCAAAACACCAATTCTGTAACGCATACAATGATAAACGGACGTTTGTATGATATCTCAACGATGAATGAGATTGGAAACTACGACAAAAAACGCGGCAAGTTCTACTGGGAAAATGGAAAATACAATCAAGGTGTACCTTTTAATGTAAATACCATGAGCTTTACAACATCTACCTGTAGCTGTCGAGAATAAATTCTATTTTACAACTATATATTAAAACGTACTCAAGACTTTTATCTTAAGTACGTTTTTTCTTTTTCACGGAAAAAAACATTGGTACAAGGAAAGGTATCCTTTTACCAATACTTACAATACTAACATTTTCCGAATGATTGACTTACAACAGTGATTCCTGCAATCACAACACTAACTTTAACACCAGTTGGAATTCCCCATGTTGTACAAATGCTTAAACAAGCCTGCCCAACAGATCCGGAAGGAATACTCACAGGAAGTGTAAAACAGTGTGTACCAAACCCTAATGGAAGTTTGACACATACCTGATTACCTTTTGTTACCACCTTAATACACTCTGCAGCTACGAGCATACATCCTCCACCGCTTATATTGAAATCGCCTTCTGTGGCCATCAATTGTTTTCCTGCGTGGGTTTCTCTTGCTGCTTCAATAGCATTGTTAATTGCTTCTTCACTAAATGAATACGTTGCCATAATTTTAGTTTTTAATGATTATTTTCCTACTCTATAAAAGGCTTTTCGGATTACGCCTTGCAATCAAAAGAAATGATAGTAGCTACTCAATCGAATATGTATCTTTAATTACATTTTGACGTCCGATAATACTTGAAACTGATACACAGTGCTCATGTATCACTGGACTATTCAAAGTTGGAAAATCAATGGATTGAATTCTGAAAAAATGGCATAAGTCACTGATAATTTGCAACATAAAGGAGTTTTACTGGAATAAGAGAGGTCGGTAAGACCCTATATTTATGATTGACTTCTATAATTCGTTTTATTTTATACCTTTAAGTGGAACTATACTCTTATTAAGAGTATTCAGATACAGTATTAAAATGAATCAAATTAAATAAGTAATGAAGAAATCAGTTTTAACATTTTTGCTCCTATTTTGTTTTTACATGCATTCGCATGGTCAAGATAAAACCAAAATAGAAAGAGCAGCTCTAGACTATATTGAAGGATTTTATGTAGGAGACACGACTAAAATTAAAAGAAGTATTCATAAAGATCTATCCAAAATAGGTTATGGGCGTAGAAGTAAAGGGTATAAAGAACATATTATGACCTATGAAAAAGCACTCAACTTTTCGCGAGAAGTTGCAAATAATCCTCGATATGCTGCTCCTAAAGGAGCCATTAAAAAGATTGAAATTTTGGATGCTCAAGATAAAATTGCTTGCGTAAAATTAACCGTGTACTGGGGCATTGATTATCTACTAATGGTAAAGCATGCTGATAAATGGATGATTACTAAAGTAGTATGGCAGGCCGTTGAAAAATAAACGTTCCTTCCTTTCCATATTAAATCTGGAACTTATGCGTAAAGCATATTAAAACTTTCTATCTGGGTGATACGGAGTTAAATCCAAAGAAGGTTTTTGTTCTGTGATAATCTCAGTGATCAATTTTCCTGTGGCTGGCCCCAAGCTCCAACCCATCATAGCATGTCCGGTAGCAATGGTCAGATTTTTACATCTAGAAGAACGGCCAATATATGGCAATCCATCTGGGGTTAGTGGCCGCAGCCCACATTGTGCATCCGCTTTTTCTTCTTTTGAAATGCTCAACCCTTTGAAATAATTTTCTCCTGCGGTTGCAATGGCATTCACACGCGCAGGATTGATGACATGATTAATTCCTCCTACCTCCATAGTTCCCGCAAAACGTGTAAATCCATCCATCGGAGTTACGGCTACTTTTGCTTCACACAGTATGGTTGGTAACGTAATATTTGTTTCTCGTGCTACATTAATTCGATATCCTTTACCTGCTTGTAACAACATTTTGATTCCTAACTTTTTACTTAGCAATGGTGTCCAACTTCCAGTTGCCATTACAACCTCATCTGCCTCAATCTTGCGTTTATCTGTAATCACTTTTGATATAGAACCATTCGTTAGAGAAATATCTTTGACTGTTTCTTCTGCAAGAACTGTTACACCATTCACTTTCAAATATTCTAGTATATCTCTCATAAAATCTCCAGGGGTCATATGCGCATCAGAATGAAAATATACTCCTCCCTTTACATCTAAATTAGCCTTAGGTTGCAATTCAGCCACTTGTTTTGCCGAAAGCTGTTCAACCTTCAACCCTAGTTCCATTGCCTTTTGTGCCACTTCCCATTCTTCTTCTCCAACTTTTTCATCTTTATAAGCCATTAATAAACCTTTATGCTCGTAGTGAAAATCAAAATCACTGGAATCTTTCATTTCCTGATATAGCTCTCTACTGAAAACATTGATGTCTTTTATAATGGGAATAGATAGCGCTACTTTTCTTTTATTGGCTGATCTTTTAAAAGCCCACCCCCATTTTAAAAAATCGATATCCAATCGAGGTTTTACATAAAACGGACTTGCCGAATCAAGCATCCATTTTAACCCTTTAGTAATGATCCCTGGAGCTGCTAAAGAAATAATATGACTTGGTGTGATATATCCTGCATTCACATAAGATGCCCCTTCTGAGAAATTGGACTTATCTATAATGGTTACTTTATGTCCTTCTTTCTGAAGATAATATGCCGTACTTAACCCTATAATACCGCCTCCAATAATTACGCAATTTTTCATGACTTTATATTGTTATTCCCACTCAAAGTTCCAGATCGGCTCTACTCCTCGTAAATTTTCTATAAAATAGTTCCATTGTTTCTTTATAAAATACAATCGATGATCTCCACGATAACCATGTCGTTGACTTGGTAGAATTAACAGATCAAAATCTTTACCTGCTTTGATTAAAGCTTCTGCTAACTTAAAAGTCGCTGATTGGTTTACGTTATCATCTAAACCTCCATGAGTGATCAACAATTTCCCTTTTTAGGTTTTAAATTATTCTTCTAGATTACATGAAAGCCATGTGCATATGGATCGTCCTCTGCATCAATAATAATCGTATTGTATCCATATACTTTTGCCCACCCTTTAACGCTTGGTATAATTGCCGGAAAATCTCCTAATGTGGTTTCCTCTTCAACAGCACCTATAAATGTACTTCCTATAAAACTTTCATGGATATAGTCTTCTCCTTTTTGCAGCTTTCCTTTGGCGTGTAATTGCGCCAATCGAGCAGACGTTCCTGTACCACAAGGAGATCTATCTATTGCTTTCTCTCCGTAGAAAACAGCATTTCTCCCAGAAGAATTTGGATCAATCGTATCGCCGGTCCATAATAAATGTGTCACATTACGAATACTTGGATCCTCGGGGTGAATAAATTGATCTGGATACTTTTGCTTAATTCTTTCTCTAACCACTTGAGAATATTGAACGATCTTACTCGCTGAAATATCTTGGATTCCCGAAAAGTTTTCTTGTGGATCAAAAATAGCGTAGAAATTTCCACCATAAGCAACATCGAACTTTAGTTCCCCTAACTCTGGGCAATCTATGGTCAATCCTTGGGCCGCGAGATAACTTTTTACATTAGTCAATTTTACCCAATCTACCTTTTCTCCGGTTTGTTGATATTCAATTTCAACCAGCCCTGCTGGTGCCTCCATTCGAATCCTACCTGGAACTTTAGGCTTGAGTAATCCTTCTTGAATGGCAATCGTAATAGTACCAATGGTACCGTGTCCACACATAGGTAATGCTCCTGAGGTTTCAATAAACAGAATGGCAAAGTCATTTTTTGGATCATGAGGCGGGTATAAAAAAGAGCCGCTCATCATATCATGACCTCTAGGTTCGAACATTAATCCAGTTCTAATCCAATCATACTCTTTGATAAAATGCTGTCGCTTTTGACTCATTGTATCACCAATCAATTTTGGATGTCCAGTTTTAACTACTCGTACCGGATTCCCGCATGTATGACCATCTACACATTCAAAAGTTTTTCTACTCATCTAATTTTTTATCTATATAATTATCTATTCTAGATTCAAGAATTGCCAAGGTTACCGTTCCTTGTTCAAGTATTACTTCATGAAATTCACGAATATCAAACTTGCTCTTTAGTTTTTCTTTGGCCTTCTTTCTTAACTCTCTAATTTTCAATTCTCCAATCTTATAGGACAGCGCCTGTCCAGGCCAGGAGATATATCTATCTGTTTCAGTATTGACCTCATGCAATGACAATGCTGTATTGGAGCTCATAAAATCTACCACCTGTTCGCGTGTCCATCCTTTTGCATGGATTCCTGTATCTACTACTAGACGACAGGCTCGCCACATCTCATACGTAAATTTCCCGAAGTGTTCATAAGGTGTTGTGTACATACCCATTTCTTCAGCCAAAAATTCTGAATACAATCCCCAACCTTCACCATAGGCAGAGAGGTATAGGTTACGTCTAAATTGAGGAATGCTATCTCCTAATTCATTGTTCAAAGATCCTTGTAAATGATGTCCAGGCACTGCTTCATGCACCGTCAATGATGGCAATGTATACAGTGTTCTACTGGGTAGATCGTAGGTGTTTACCCAATAATATCCTGGGTTCGTACTATTCTTAGAAGTACCGATATACCTACCTCCTGTATATTTTGGTGCGATAGCATCTGGTACTGGAGCTACTCCATATGGTTTACGAGGCAATGTTTTAAAAAAGCGAGGTAATTGAGCATCTGCTCTTTTTGACATATCTCGAGCGATCATCAATAGTTCCTTAGGCGTTTTCGCATAAAATTGTTTGTCCGTTCTTAAAAATTTTAAAAAATCAGCAAAGCTTCCTTTAAAGCCCAATTCTTTAATGATCTTTCTCATTTCTGCTTTGATTCGAGCAACTTCTTTCAACCCGATTTGATGAATATCTTCTGCAGTATATTTAGTACTGGTTGTATAAAAATTGATTCTATCCTGATAATATTCTTTCCCTTCCGGGGTTTCAGAGACACCTAATGTAGTTCTGGTGTGTGGTAGGTATTCTGTTTCAAAAAAGTTCTTGATTCGTTTGAATTGAGGGACTACATTTTCCTGAATAGCAACCTTCACAGCATCTTGTACAGAATCTTTCTGAGTCTCAGTCATTCCTTCAGGCAAATTCTTAAATGGACTATAAAAGAAGCTCTTTTTATAATCATCTACAATATGGTCGTTATAGGTAGATTCATATCCTTTAAATATAATTTTGGGTTGTGACACTCCTTTTTTAAGCCCTTCTCTTAAATTCACAAAATGTTGGTCGACAAATTCAGGAATTGCATTGAGCATATTCAAATACTCTTTAACAGCATCATGGCTTGCTAAAGACCTCACCTGGTAGTTCAGATTACTATGAAAGCCAGCATCTGAAAGTAATGGATTCAAAAATCTTTCAAACTTATAAAAGGCTACCTTATCTTCTAAGACAAATTTTAAAAGCTTCGCAGAAATTCTTTCGGTTTCTTTGAGGCCTTCCGTATTTATTTCAGAAAGTTCTTCTAACACAAGTGTGGCAAACTCAGCTTCGGTTTTGTAATAGTCTCGTGTAAAAAGACCTAAAGGATACGTTTTCTCATCGTATCCTTTATGATCTTCATAACTATCAATCAAATTAGCTAGTTGCTTTGATGAACTACTTTGTTCTTTCTGATTACAACTAGTGACCATTATAGCGGTCAAAATGATGCATAAAATTCTCAGGTAGTTCATAATATGTGTGTTTAAATGTTTTTAGTACTCAATGTGCCATTTATAGTTCTACTAATCCCCAATGGATTCTCATTCTTTAACTCATCTGGTAACAAGTCATTAGGCCAATCCTGATAACTAAATGGTCGTACCCAACGTTTAATAGAGTGAATTCCTACTGCCGTAAATCTACTGTCTGTAGAAGATGGGTATGGCCCTCCATGTACCATTGACGGACACACTTCAACACCTGTTGGAACCCCATTAAAAATAATTCTTCCTACTCTATTTTGTAGCGCGGCGATAACATTGGGATAGTTTCCTACCTCATCATTTTCTGAAATAACAGTTCCCGTTAATTGGCCTTCTAAACCAGAAATGATTTCTTCTAATTGTGCCTTATCGTCACATTGCACTACTAAAGAAAATGGTCCAAACACTTCATGATGTAAAGTAGGGTTCTCCAAGAAGGTCTTTCCTTCAACCGTAGTGATAATCTGTCTTGCGAAATTGGCTTTCACATCTCCTTCATAATTTGCAATCACATCAATATTCGGTTGTGAAACGGCTTTATTTTTATTATGTTCATAAGCTCCGACAATGTTAGGATGTAACATTACGGAAGGTTCAATTTGTAGTATCTCTGTTCCTAATTTTTGCACGAATTTTGTTAACGATTGACCTTTGATTCCCAATAATAAACCAGGATTAGTACAAAACTGTCCGGTACCCAATGTGATAGATCCTGCATAGGTTTTTGCCAAACTGCTCCCTCTTTCTTGCAACGACTTAGGCAATATTACCACTGGATTTATACTCCCCATCTCGGCAAATACTGGAATCGGTTCTTCTCTTTGAGCTGCCATATCATATAAGGCTCTACCTCCTCTAATACTTCCAGTAAAACCTACTGCTTTTACTCCAGCATGTTGTACCAGTTTCTGCCCTACTTCAATACCACTGCTATTCAAGTTTGAAAACACTCCATTGGGCATTCCTGTTCTTGCTGCAGCCTTTGTAATAGCCTGAGCAACTAATTCTCCAGTACCTGCATGCATTGGGTGCGACTTTACAATTACAGGACATCCTGCGGCAAATGCTGCTGCGGTATCCCCTCCCGCTGTAGAGTACGCTAACGGGAAATTACTAGCTCCGAAAACCACCACTGGTCCTAGAGGTACTAGCATTTTACGAATGTCGGATTTAGGCATTGGTGTTCTATCTGGTATCGCAGTATCTATGGTAGCTTCTACCCATGAGCCTTCTTCTACTAAGGTTGCAAATGATCGTAACTGTCCTACCGTTCTTCCTCTTTCTCCCTTTGCTCTTCCTTCAGGCAACCCAGTTTCGGAACAATATACCTGTACTAATACATCATCTAATGCAAGTATTTCATCAGCAATTGCATTTAAAAAAGCTGCTTTTTCTTTTCCTGAGGTTGCTCTAAATTTCTTAAAAGCATTCGTTGCCGAGGCAATAGCTTCATCAATCTCTGCGTCTGAGGCTTCCGTATAAATATGGTCGTTTTCAATATTCAATACAGGGTTGAAGGTTCTAAATGTTTTTGATCCTTCTGCAGATATTCGATTTCCAATATGGTTTTTTCCAGTAATCATGTTACAAATTTTTATACTCTGGTAGTGTAGGTCTATTTTTTAAGCTAGATTCAATTACCTCAATGACGTGAGCGCGCTCTTCTCCAAACAACGGTAAACGTGGCGCTCTTACATTCTCAGTTCCTATTCCAGTATATACCTCAGCGAGTTTGATATTTTGTACCAATTTAGGATTTATATCTAACTCTAGCAATGGTAAAAACCATCTGTAAATTTCTATAGCTTCTTGAATTCTACCTGCTTTTTGTAATTCATAGATTGCAACCGTTTCTCTAGGAAAAGCGCATACCAATCCTGCTATCCAGCCATCTGCTCCCATTAACAAACTTTCTAAAGCAACTGTATCCACCCCAGTCATAATTTTTAGTCTATCTCCAAATCTATTCTTGATTCGCGTCACATTGGAAATGTCTCTAGTAGATTCTTTTACTGCTTCTATATTAGTGCATTTCAATAATTCATCAAACATTTCTAAGGTCACTTCAACCTTATAATCTACAGGGTTATTATATATCATAATAGGCAAAGAAGTATTATTGGCCACTGCCTTAAAGTATTCAACAGTTTCTCTATCCCCTGCTTTGTATCGCATGGGTGGCAACATCATCAATCCACTAGCTCCATCTTCTTCTGCTTTCTGAGCAGCAGTGATCGCTCCTTTCGTAGATTGTTCTGCAATATTCATTAATACAGGAACTTTACCTTTAACAATATCCACTGTATACTGAGTCAGCTTTCTCTTTTCTTCATCTAGTAAAGTACTCGCTTCCCCTAATGTTCCTCCTAATACAATTCCATGCACTCCTGCATCAAGTTGCGCATCAATATTGGTCTGAAACATCTGTAAATCCAACGTATCGTCGTCTTTAAACTTCGTAGTAACCGCAGGCATAACACCTTTCCATTCTATACTCATTTTTTTTGTTTTTTTAAGCAGTGTAAAGTTAGTCGTGGTTTTTATAAATAAATAATCGATTTTTATCCATTAATGATATTATATTATCCTTAATACTGTAATAAAACAATATTTGGAATAGTATTTGCATATATTTGATGTTAGAATACACCATTCGAATGAAAGTTTTACCATTTCAAATACCCAAACCCGAGCATGATACTCTTATCTACCAAGAAGATCACGAATATATTTTTTATGATAAACTTCATCAACATAAAGAAATACAGGTAAGTTTTATTGCTGAAGGTTCAGGTACCTTAATTGTAGGAGACACTATTAATGATTATAAACAAGGTGATGTGTTGGTTATTGGAGGGAATATCCCCCATGTTTTTAAGAGCGATGAAGAGTTGTCCAAAAAATCATTGATGCTCACACTATTTTTTACAAAAAATGCCTTCGGTGATCACTTTTTTGAGTTGGAAGAATTAAGGGCACTACATCCATTTTTCAAGAAAGCCGAAAATGGATGCAAGGTAGTTTCGAATACAGTCCCATTGAAAGGGCTTTTTAAAACACTTAAGAAAGCGTCTAAATTTGATCGTTTTGTAATCCTATTACGGATTCTAAAACATCTCTCTAGAGCCAAAACTAAAGTGCTTTCTTCCTTTGTATACGAAAAGAAATATACAGACACAGAAGGAAAACGTATGCAAGATGTTATGACGCATACCATGAATCATTATCAACAGTACATAGCATTAGATGATATTGCTAAAGTAGCCGCGATGACAAAAAATGCATTCTGTAAGTATTTTAAAAAACGAACGAACAAGACCTATTTTCAATTCTTAAGCGAACTACGGATCGAAAAGGCCAGTAAACTTTTAACAAGCAATCATGAGTTATCAATAGCGGAAATAGCCTATCAATGTGGTTTTAGAAATCTATCTAATTTCAATCGACAATTTCTTTCTATAAAAAAGAAAACACCTTCTAAATACCGTTTAGAACATTAAAGCGCATCGAACTCAGTTTTCAGTTTTCTTGTGAATCCACTAACCACCAGATTGTATGAGTGATCTATTAGTTCTTTAACTAGATCATCTGGAACATCTTGATTGTTCATCACTGTATTCCAGTGCTTAGTACGTGTATATTTGGCATCTGGTTTTCTTCCTTGTTGAAAACCTCCTAAGATTCCTTCATAAGATTCTCTAAGCTCCAACGCTTGCTCTGGATCTAATTTCAAAACAGCAACTTCATGACGTTGCTCCCACCTATCTAAAGGAACCATTATGAACATTTTTCCCATGACTTTAAATACCAACGTGTCATTATCAAAAGGAAATTCTTCAGTTGTTCCTTTTTTTGATATGCAGTATTGCCTGAGTTGTTCTATGTGCATGACGTTTAATTTATTGTAAATATCTTCAATTTGTTATTCCCAAACAAAAAATATACCTTGCTACTCAATTAACTAAAAAAAACGCTATGACTTTAGATCAGCAACTTGCATTTTGCAAAAAATGCACCAATCGAAAAATGGACTTACAACAAGGAATTATTTGCAATTTAACAGCAAGGAAACCTGATTTCGACAACGAATGCCCCAGTTTTAACTTAGATGAACATGTAAAAGAAGTGGTTCCAGAAGAAGCAATCGCTGAAGAAAACCACAAGATCATTGCCGCTATTTCGGACAAACATTTGGAAAAGTTTAGAGGAGAACAGAACTTTCAAATGGCCCTATTTTCTGGAATTCTCGTAGGTCTTATTGGAGCACTTCTATGGGGAATGATTACCGTCTCTACAGGTTATCAAATAGGCTACATGGCCATAGCCATTGGAGCTGGAGTAGGGTTTTCCATGCGTTATTTTGGTAAAGGAGTAGATCAAATTTTCGGAATATCTGGAGCCATTATCGCTGTGCTAAGTTGTGCCTTAGGAAATATATTAAGCATTGTAGGTTTTGCCGCTGAATATGGGGATTTATCTTATTTTGATGCTTTGGCACAAATAGATTATACAATACTATTTGAAATAATGGCAGAATCTTTTAGCTTTATGGACATTGTTTTTTATGGGATTGCCGCATACGAAGGCTATAAATTTGCATTTAGAGCTTTTACACAAGAAGAAATTAATCAAATAGCTAAATCAAGTGAATAAAAAACCATTTTTCAGTGTAGTTCTCATTCTACTTTTTGTTGGTTTCAAAAGCTATACACAAGCAAAAAAGGATACGCTAAAGGTTTTATTTGTGGGGAATAGTTATACCTACTATGAGCAAATGCCAAAAATGGTTGCTCAAATTTCTGAAAACACAAAAACAAAACTCATAACTCAAATGATTGCTCCTGGAGGTGCTAGACTTCGGGAGCACTGGTTGGGGCTTCGAGGAATGAGAACCAAAGAACTTATAAAAAAAGGTAATTATGATATAGTGGTGCTTCAAGGACAAAGCATGGCTGCCTTAAGACGTCCGGATACACTTCGAAAATACGCAAAATTGCTATCAGACTTTGTAAAAAAGCACGATGCTCAACCATACTTTTATGGGACTTGGGCAAGAGAAAGAACACCAGAACTTCAGGAAAGTATTACTAAGGTGTATACCGAAATTGCCAGCACCAACAAAGCAGGACTAGTGCCTGTAGGTGAGGCTTGGAAGTACGCTAGAAAGCTACGTTCAAATATTAAATTTTACACGCAAGATGGCAGTCACCCTAATAAGCTCGGAGCTTATTTAACTGCTGCTGTTTTTATAGCTACCATTTTAAACGAAGTACCCCAAAATTTAAACTATAAAGGAGCGCCAAAAAATCTATTTCCTGCTAATAAAAAAGATCTTCTTTTTTGTAAGAAAATCGCACTACGTTTTATCATGAGATAAATCTCTTGGCAATTACCCTGAACTTAAAGAATTGTTAATTAACAATTTCTTGCAAGTTCAACCCTTGTCTTTTCTAATTTTGATCACAAATCAACTAATTATGACACGATTTATTCTATGGATCTTGATGCTATCCGCTAGTTTATCCTTTTCACAAAAGAAAAAAGTTTTTCAAGATGTAAAAAGCATCGTCAATGAAACTCAGAAAATCATCTCCGTAAAAAAAGGAGAGAAAATAAATATTGCCTACTTCAAAACCTTGTTTCTTCCAACTGCTCATTTTACCGTTGTGGGAGAGGAAAACGGTAAAAAAATCCACGAAACCATGGACCTCAAAACCTTCGCAGAAACATTAACGGATGAATATTATTCAAATGGTTATTTTGAGATCGCTAAAGGGCAAATTATTGAAGAATATCATGGTATTGCTCAGGTAGTTCAAAGTTTTTATGGTGAGGATTCTGACGGTATCAAAGGATGGGGAGTGGGAAGTTACCAACTCGTCTACTCAAATGGTCGTTGGTGGATTGCCAATATGATCTGGACGATGAGTCCCAATGGGAAAGAAGGGATTCCGAAGAAGTACTTGAAGAAATAATATAGTAGGGGTTAAAAGATTTCTTAATTTAGACCTCTTTAAAACCTATCTATGGAAATCATTCTTATCTGTGCTGTAGCTTTTATCGCCGCCATTCTTACTTTCTTTTCTGGCTTTGGATTAGGCACCATTTTAACTCCTGTTTTTATGCTATTCTTTCCTGTAGAATTAGCCATTGCACTAACAGGTGTGGTTCATTTTTTCAACAACCTCTTCAAGATCATTTTGGTTGGGAAAAATGCTGATAAAAAAACTTTGATTCGTTTTGGTATCACCGCCGTTATATTTGCTTTTTTAGGCGCTTGGGTATTATTCTTAATTCCAGATGCAACACCTTTATTTAGTTATCATCTTTTTGGAAAAGAATGGATTGTATATCCTGTGAAATTTATTATTTCTATCATCTTGATTTTCTTTGCTGTCTTGGACTTGATTCCACGTTTTCAGAAAGTACAATTCGGTAAGGAAAAACTTCCTATTGGAGGAGCACTAAGCGGGTTCTTTGGAGGGCTTTCAGGAAATCAAGGAGCATTGCGAAGTGCCTTTTTAATTAAAGTAGGCTTGTCTAAAGAGGCTTTTATTGGAACCGCTGTGGTAGTATCTACCTTTGTAGATTTTACTCGATTAGGAGTGTACGCATCTAAGTTCTCCAGTAGTGGATTATACGAAAACATGACTTTAGTTGCCGCTGCTACTATTGCAGCAATATCTGGAGCATATATTGGAAATAAATTACTGAAGAAAGTAACTTTAAACTTCTTACAAATTACTGTAGCTATTATGCTAATTTTATTATCCGTGGCACTGGGTGCTGGGTTTATTTAAAATTGATTATTTTTAATATAAATAAATGCGGTAATTATGAAAAGGATAGTAATTCTAGGGCTTATTTGTTTTAGTTTATATAACTGCTCAAATGAACATTTAAAAAAGGATTTTATAGGTATTTGGGATGATCGGCCAATTAACCTTCAAAACAATGTGAAATTCTATAACGATTCTGTTGTTTTATGGTCTTATTGTAGAAAATCTGTTGGGACCTGGAAAGTAAATTCGAAGGAGCTATTTCTTCATTTCCCTAATGACCCGGATGATCCTAATCATGATGGGACTTCAATCTTAAAGTATCGGTTTAATACGACCAAAGATTCACTATTTGTAACTGTTGAAAATGATAGCCTCGAACATTTAATGATGAAAGTCACTGATAATTGGTCTCACCATTTGAAGTATTTTGATATCGAGATTAACATTCCAACAGCAGGCCAGTTATCTTCAGTTATGAGTATTGTTGATAACAAATATCCAAATATTTATATTGGATGGGAAGATCATAAATTGAAGGTTGTTGGGAGTGGAGATTATTCTACCAAAACGTTAATAACTAAGAAGGATTATTCAATGTACATAATTATGAATTTAAGAGATTCCTTAATTGATCAAAAGTTGTACCCAGTTACTTTGATAGTAGATAAGGAAGTTACAGAAAACCAACTAGACTCCATAAAATCAATCATTAAAGGTCTAAACTTTAAAAATACTCACTTCTTTAAAGTATTTACATGGAAGGATTCAAAACTAAAATATGGTTACAGCAACCCTGATTGTAACGAAGAAATCCACTGGTATTGGCACGGACGATTTATTAAAGATTAGATAGATCAAAACTCAATGCTATTGTTCCAATTTATACAACACTGGCTTACTTGGACTGGCATCATTTTCAATCGGTGCGATCATTAGGTTTAGGAAATAGGTTCCATCTTCTACATCGTTCGGCACAAAAATAAACTCAGTGATCGTAGCATCTAATCTCAGTTTCCCAGAAGTATTCCAAAAGGCATTATGTGATAATAGATTTCCATCGTCTTTTTCGCGGTCTACGGAAGGAAGGTCTACTAGTAAATGCTTAATCCCTTTTTCACGTAAATAAATAGCCGCTTCTTCTAACATATACGGTGGATTGGTATTCGAGTATTGCATCGATTTTTTATCCTCTAAATTAGGAAGTGTACGAATGACAATCGCATCTCTCTTCTTATTTCCTAATGCATATTGTAATTGTCTTTTCGAAATAAAGAAATCATCATCTTTGGCCTCTGGCGCAATCGTAACTACTTCGGTTAAAAAGAAATATTGTTTTAAATGTTGATTGATAGAATGCACTGTTTCAGTAATATGCCCTACCGTTTCCGTATGAGTAACATGTGAATGCGGATTGAACTCAATCATATTAAAATTCACATCAAACCCCTGTTTTACACTCCCTGTCCACTCATCCGTAGATACCGGATAGATCTTTGGCGGTCCGATATACCAGGCATTTACATTTTCTTTATTAGGATCTAAAGCAATAGAGATATCAATTGGTTTAGATAAATCTATACAGTACTTTTTTGAGTTGGTTTTTATTTCTGCAATCAAAGTTAGTTCAGTTTAAACAAGTGAGACGCAATACCATCGGATAAAAATTTCCCCTTTTGCGTTGTCTTCAATTTTTCATTTTCAATATACAATAAATCTTCGGAAAGATACTTATCAGATTGAGCCAATAAATACACTAAATAATCTTTCCCAAAGTCAATCTCAACCTTCTCTAAAGAAACTCCCCAGATAGTTCTCAGACCTGTCATGATGTATTCATTGTATCTATCTACAATCGATAGTATTTCTCTTTCTATAGGAAGCGTATTTTCCTTTAAAGCATTAATATATTTTGAGTTATTCCGTACGTTCCAGCTTCTTTTTTCTCCATCAAAAGAATGGGCAGATGGACCCACTCCTATGTATGACTTCCCTTTCCAATAGGCCGAGTTGTTCTTGCTGTAAAAGCCTTTTTTTCCAAAATTCGATAGTTCATAATGATCAAACCCTTGTGCTTCTAATATATCTATGAGCATATGAAATTGCGTTTCGGCTTGTGCATCATCTGTATCTTGAATTTCTCCTTTCTTGATCAAAGCTTCTAGCGCCGTTTTAGGTTCTACAGTGAGTGCATAACTGGAAATATGCGGAATATTAAAACGTAATGCCGTATGTATATTTTCTTTCCATTTATTATGCGTTAATCCTGGAATACCATAGATCAAGTCTACAGAAATATTGTCAAAAAACTTTGTCGCAACAGATAGGCATTCTACTGCTTCTTTTGCATTATGTGCCCGATTCATTAGTTTTAGATCTTCCTCGAAAAAAGATTGAATTCCAATGCTCAATCGGTTGACCTTGCTATTAGCCAGCTCTTTTATGGTCTCAAGATTCAAATCATCTGGATTAGCTTCTAAAGTAATTTCAGCATTATCAATAACGCTATGACAACTATATACTGCATCAATTATGCGATCTATTTCTATTTGATTCAGCATACTTGGAGTACCTCCTCCGAAATAAATAGTTTCCACGACTTCATCATTCAATTCATCCTTACGAAGTACAATTTCTTTCACCAATGCATCTAATAATCCATCTTTCTTTTTCAGTGAAGTAGAAAAATGAAAGTCGCAATAATAACAAGCCTGCTTGCAAAAAGGAATATGGATATAAATGCCTGCCAATTACAAACTTTTTAGCCAAACAATTAAAAAAGAGAATGCATAACCGAAAGCCGCATAAAAGATAAAAGATAGGATGTATGCCACTATGATTTTGAAAATGGTGAATATGCTTCTACTTTTAAAAAGTGATGTAAATGCGTAAATAACATAAACCAGAAAAATGATCATAGGGATCATCTTATACTTAGGGTCTACAAATTTTAAATAGAAAGCCGCCAAAGTTCCAATAATCGTATAGATTCCTACAAGATAAAAAGATATGGCAATGAATTCAGCCAGTGAATTTCTTTTAGAGAAAAATGCTTTGAAAAATAGCCCCATAGTAAAGACAAACAGAAACATGATATTGTTAATATTCGTCACCATAAAATCTCCTGCACTCTTAAATAAAGACTGATTAAAGTCTTTTGGAGCGCCTACTACCACCATTCCTTCCATAGGATCATATTGAATCAGTGCTCGTACAATCAAGTAGACAATGGTCGTGATAATGAAAAACGAAACTGGCTTGTAATATGTCTTTCTTTTGCCAGATAAATACTCACGAAGTAATTTCCCTGGGCTAAACAATAACATTCTAAATGTCCTCATTAAAGGAGCATTTACTGAGAATACCATGTCCATAAAATCCTGAAACGTTTCACTAAAGGTTATTTTAGCGAGGCCTTTCCGTTGCCCGCAATGAGTACAAAAAGGGCCAGTCACTTCATTCTGACAGTTATTGCAATGTGTTTGACCTTCCATATTACGTTACTTTTTTTGGATTCTGTTTTACAAAACTTGCCCAGCCAGTATAGTTTTTCCCACCTACTACCTTTCCTGAATTGTAAAAATGACAAACCGCAGCAGCCAATCCATCCGTGGCATCTAAGTTCTTAGGCAATGTTTTTAATCCTAATAAACTTTGCAGCATTTTTGCTACCTGCTCTTTACTGGCATTTCCGTTTCCGGTAATCGCCATTTTAATTTTCTTAGGTAAATATTCTGTAATCGGGACTTCTCTAGACAATCCTGCAGCCATGGCCACCCCTTGCGCTCTACCTAGCTTTAACATCGACTGTACATTTTTTCCAAAGAAAGGAGCTTCAATAGCAATTTCATCCGGATTGTAGGTATCAATTAATTCAACCGTTCTTTCAAAAATAAGTTTGAGCTTTAAATAATGGTCATCATATTTTTTTAACTGCAATTCATTCATTTGAATAAACTCCATTTTCTTCCCCATTACTCGAATCAAACCAAAACCCATAATAGTAGTTCCGGGATCAATTCCTAAAATGATTTTTTCTGCACTCAAATTTTACGTTCTTTGTGTTTGTGTTGCACTCGATATCATACAAATCTAAACAATTCTTATGGCTTGTCTTTAAACTTGCAATAGTTATTGGTTGTTGCTACTTTATTTATGACAAAATCGCATATAACAAAAATATAGATTTCAACCGTTTTTGGTCTTTTTTGATCAATTTTGATGTTTTTTCAATCAAAAATGTTCTTTTACTACTCATTTTCACTTCTTTTAATTGGTTTGTGGAAATCACAAAATGGCGATTATTGGTTGCGAAAATTCATCCTATTTCATGGTTAACTTCTGGTATTCAGACCTTATCATCATCTACATTGGCCATGGTTACTCCGATAAGAACTGGTGAATACGGTGTAAAGATTTTGTATTATCCAAAAACACAAAGAAAAGAAATTGCACTTGCCGCTTTTGCTGGAAATCTATATCAGTTACTCATTTCTTTAGGTCTTGGTATTTGGAGTATTATTTACTTGATCAAATATTTTGAAAAGACTTTTATCTCCACCGTACTCTTTATATTTTTAGCAGGTCTTTTGTTACTAGTGATTGTATTGCTTCTAAAAAAGAACATTCCGTTTCTACAAAGGTGGTTTCCTAAGTTTTTGACTAAATTTAATTTTATGCGCGAGGAACAAAACAGAAAGGCCTTTTTAATGTCGCTGGTCAGATACCTCATCTTTTCCCATCAATTCTATTTTTTAATCACATTATTTCAAATTGACATTAGCTATATAGATGCTATGGCTTGTATTACCTCTATGTATGCATTAACCTCTGTTGTACCCATATTACCAATCTTTGACTTTTTACTTAAAGGTTCTGTTTCTATTCTGATATTTTCATTTTTTAAAATTGACCCTCTATTGGTTATTACCATCACTACCCTAATGTGGGTTTTGAATTTTGCCATTCCTGCTATTGTCGGTAGTTATTTTGTACTCACCTTAAAACCTAATACTGCTTCATGATAATTGCTGGAATCATTATACTGTGTTATGTCGTTTTAATGCTATCTTTTGTTTTTGGATTTGATAAAGTTTCTTCTTTTAATTTCTCAAACATGAAAAGAACAACGTCTTTTTCAGTGATTATTCCTTTCAGAAATGAAGTAGAAAGATTACCCAAGCTATTAGATTCTATACATAGATTGAATTATCCTTCAGAAAATATTGAGTTTATTTTTGTAGATGATGAATCATCCGATAATTCTGTTCAGCTGATTACACAGTATTTGAGTGGATATGATGTACGCTTCTCCATTATTGAAAATGTCAGAACCTCAAACTCACCCAAAAAAGATGCTATTCAACAAGCAATTCAGCAAGCAACTCATGAATGGATTATAACCACAGATGCTGATTGTATACTGCCGAAAAATTGGCTACAATGCTACAATGCATATATCCAGAAAGAGGATGTTATTATGATCGCTGGACCTGTCAAATACGATGTCGAAAACACTTTTTTAGAAACGCTTCAACAGGTGGAATTCCATACCTTACAAGGTGTTACTATAGGTAGTTTTGGAATTAAAAAACCTATGATGTGTAATGGAGCAAACTTAGCTTATACAAAGACAGCCTTCTTTGCAGTACATGGTTTTGAAGATAATAATTCTATCGCCAGTGGTGATGACGTGTTTTTATTTGAAAAAATGTATCAATTGGATACGGAAAAAGTTCATTTTTTGAAATCAAAAGCTGCAATCGTAACAACCACTCCTGAAAAAACATGGAAGGGTTTTATAGAACAGCGTGTTAGGTGGGCATCAAAATCTTCTCATTATAGAAATTCTTTTACCAAACTAGTAGGGGTATTGGTTGCTCTTGGGAATCTTACTATTGTTATCAGCTTTGTCTTTACAATATTTCAAATCTTTCCGCTACCCTTTTTTCTGATTCTTTTTTTAACCAAAGTAGCGGCAGATGTTCTCGTTCACTTAAAATACAATCAGTTCTTTATAAAAAAGAAGAAGCTTCCACGATATATTATAAGCGGTTTTGTCTACCCTTTTATAAGTATTTTTATAGTGATACTCACTCTTTTTTCAGGATACACTTGGAAAGACCGACAGTTTATGAAATGATTACTTGTTAAATAATTTTGTCATAATCCCTTCAGCGTTATACCATAAAAGCAGTACTATAATCAACAAAATGACTAATAGCAAACCTCTTTTAGGGTTTCCTTTTTTGCGCTTTCCGAATCTTCTTTTAAATTCCATAAAGTGAAGTTTTTTGCTAAGATAAAAATTTAACGCTTTTGGTAACGTTAGATGGGTAAGGGTTTTATTTTATCTCGACTGATTGGTTAATTAATACATTTTTATATGCGATATTTTTTCTTTTTGTTATTAGGAACTAGCCTTATAAATCCTACTGTAGAGACAAGGACTATACCAGACACCCCTTTTGTAGTTATGCAGCTATTTACATCGCAAGGTTGCAGTAGTTGCCCTGCCGCTGACACATTAGTTGAAGAGATCAAAAAAGAATATGCCGACAAAAATGTGATGATTCTATCGTATCATGTTGATTATTGGGATCGATTAGGATGGAAAGATCCATTTGGAAAAAGAGCCTATACAGAAATGCAATATGCCTATGCCGATAAATTCAATGAAAGAAATGTGTATACGCCTCAGATAGTAGTCAATGGAAAAGAACATTTTATAGGTTCTGACGAATATGTCCTTCGAAAAAAATTAAAACGATACTTAAAAAAGAATGTGGTTAACTCTGTAAAATTAGCTACTGTAAAAAAAGGAAATCAACTACAAATTGCATATGAAGTTAGTGGTGAACTTAGCAATAAGAAAATCGTCCTTGCCTTAGTTTTAGACAAAGAAACTACCGAAGTAAAACGTGGAGAAAATGCCAAAAGAGCACTCAACAATAGCAATATTGTGATTACGCAAAAGGAAATTTCTTTACAAAAGACCAGTGCTAAAACAAACATTGAACTTCCTACAAACTATACGAATATGCGTGTCATTGCTTTTGTTCAGGATGATCAATTGAATATTACAGGTGGGAATCAGATAAAGATCTAAGCTTCTTTTATAGCTCTTAGCATTTCTCTTTTACCGGGAGGGCCAGGCAATCGTTCTACCGAAAACCCAACAGCTTGCATAGCTCGACGCACACTTCCTTTTGCCGAGTACGTAACTAAAACACCTTTAGCTTTTAACGCTCGATACATACGAGTAAAAATATCTTCCGTCCAAAGCTCTGGTTGCACCCTTGCTCCAAAGGCATCAAAATAAATAAGATCAAATTGATTTTCATCGGTAATTTGATCAAAAAATTGTTGTCTTTTTTCTAAAGAGAATAGCGGAGTAATTTTATGCGACTCGTTCCAAGATTGAACATGCAACTGTTCAAAAACAGCTGCATGTTCATTAGCTTTTAACGTTTCAATATAGTTTAACTTTGAAACTTCGTCCATCGCTACTGGGTAGGCCTCTACTCCTACGTAACGCACATTCAACGCTTTTTTTTCAGATTCTAAAAAAGTGATTAATGCGTTTAAACCGGTTCCGAACCCAATCTCCAACAAAGAAACATCTTGCGTATCAAAAAGATCTAACCCTTGTTTAATAAACACATGATATGCTTCCTGAATGGCACCGTGTTTTGAATGGTACTGTTCATTCCAATCTGGCAAATGGATCGTTGTAGAGCCATCAGCAGTAGTTATGATTTCCCGCTTCAAAATATTTATTTCTTCATCAGCACTCCTGATGCCTCAAAAGCAAACTCTACTTTAGGTTCAGTAATCTTAGCGATTTCCTCTTTGCTTTTTCCTGCATCCTCGGCATAATGCTTAAGATCTGCAACAGATGTTTCTTTTACAATTGCTAGGCCATCTACAACAACCTCTCTTCCTTGAGAATCTAAAGGCATAAAAAATCCGTAGTCTTTGAAACGTACCATAGTTTCAGTTCCGTCCGCTAAGGAAAGTTTCATCCAACAGCCTTTTTTAGAACATACTTCATTAATACTAGATGCAAATTTTACCTGTACAGAATCTCCTACTTTCATGCTTTTGAATTGAGCAAGCATTTCTTTCGAGTTCAATGCTTCTTTATCAGTGATTTCTGCACCGAAAGCATCATAACTCACTGCTACTTTTTCTTTCTTAACCTCTTTGTTTTCAGATGTTGACGTTTTACAAGCAGCAAAGAACATTCCTAATACTGCTAATAATAACAAATACTTTTTCATGATTTGATATTTAAATGATTTCCACAAAGATACAGCTTACAATTAAAAATCAGTATGTAATGACTCCCAAAAAACGCGACAAATTTCGTAGCTTTGCAGAACAAAAAATAAGGTTACATGGTTACAGAGATTCGAGTAGAAAAGGCAGAAACTTCCAAAATAAATACAGTGAATTTTGAGCACTTGCCTTTTGGTAAAATTTTTACCGACCATATGTTCGAATGTGACTTTGTTAATGGTGAATGGCAACAACCTGTTATTAAACCATATGGTCCTCTTCAACTGGATCCTTCCGCTAGAGTTTTCCATTACGGCCAAGCTGTTTTCGAGGGAATGAAAGCATATAAAGACGATAATGATGATATCTTATTGTTCAGGCCACATGAAAACTATTTGCGAATCAATATTTCTTCTAAGAGATTGGCAATTCCTGAGTTTCCCGAAGATTATTTCTTTGAAGGTTTAAAGACATTATTGCATTTAGAAAAAGATTGGATTAAAAAAGGGCGTGGGAATTCTTTATACATCAGGCCTTTTGCCATTGCTAGTGAAGGTGCTATTTCAGCCTCACCAGCAGAAGCGTATAAGTTTATGATCATTTGTTCACCTGCGCAGTCTTACTACGAAGAAGAAGTACGCGTATTGTTCTCAGAAAAATACAGTCGTTCAGCAGATGGTGGTGTAGGGTTTGCAAAAGCAGCCGGTAACTATGGTGCACAATTTTACCCAACAAGTTTAGCTCAGAAACAAGGTTTTCAGCAAATTATCTGGACAGATGCCAGCACTCATGAATATTTAGAGGAAGCGGGTACTATGAATATCTTCTTCAGAATTGGTGACAAGTTAATCACGGCTCCAAGTAATGATAGGATCTTAGATGGGGTTACTAGAAAGTGTGTCATTCAGCTTGCTGAAGACAATAACATGGAAGTTGAGATTAGAAGAATACGTGTTGCTGAGATTAAAGAAGCCGCTAGAAATGGAAGTCTAATGGAAATCTTTGGTTCTGGAACAGCTGCCGTAATTAATCCAATTGCAGGATTTGGTCATGGAGGAGAAACGTTCGAATTACCAAAGTTAGAAAAGTCTTATGCTAGTTTCTTTAAGGAAAGTTTAATGGACATCCAATACAATACTGGTGTAGATGATATTCACGGATGGTGTTATAAAGTATAATCATTGAAAAAAATCTGTGTTCTTTTCTTATTAATATTATGGAGTTGCAATACAACTCCTGAGAAAACACAGCCAACTTCCTCAGAACAATACATAACTATTTTAGGAACTGCCCAAGATGCGGGATATCCTCATATTGGATGTCAGCATGAATGTTGTGCCGATTTTTATAACGGGAAACAACAAAAACAACGTGTAGTTTCTTTGGGTTTAGTAGACAAAACTAATCGGCAAAAATGGTTATTTGAAGCCACTCCAGATATCTCAACTCAGCTTGCCGATTTAGAAAAACAGGTAAAAAAGGACAATTTAATTGATGGTATATTCTTAACTCATGCTCATATTGGACATTATACTGGACTCATGTATTTTGGTAGAGAAGCTTTAGGAAAAAAAGGTACTTTAGTATATGCCATGCCTAAAATGACCTCCTTTTTACAAAACAACGGTCCTTGGAGTCAGCTAATAGATTTACAAAATATTACGCTTTCTAGTCTTCAAAATGACAGCACTATTGTTTTAAATCAACATTTAAAAGTGACTCCATTTGTAGTACCTCATCGTGATGAGTTCTCTGAAACGGTAGGTTATAAAATTCAAGGCCCTAATAAAACAGCATTATTTATTCCAGACATTAATAAATGGAATGTTTGGAAGAAGGATATTGTAGAAGAAGTTAAAAAGGTCGATTACGCTTTTTTAGATGCCACCTTCTTTAAAAACGGTGAGATTAATAGGCCGATGTCCGAAATTCCTCATCCCTTTATTGAAGAAACCGTGGCTTTGTTTGCTGGTGCTTCAAAAGAAGTAAAACAGAAAGTTGTTTTTATTCATTTCAACCATACCAACCCAGCATTACAACCTAAAGCAAAAGAAAAGGAAGTCTTGCAAAAACTAGGGTTTCGATTTGCTATTGACGGACAGGTATTTGGATTATAAAAAACAAAATAACTATGAAAAGAATTTTACTAATCGTAAACCTACAAACTATTGTTATTGCTGCTTTAGCAGTAACCTCAACAGCACTTTGTATCCATTTTAAATTTGAAGCAGATTTCCCGCTAACACTTATTGCCATGTCTATAGTGTTCCCGATCGTTTTTTCAATTGGGGGAGCCTATAAACGTAGAGAAGCGGCACTTAAAGAATATGCGGCTATCAAAGGATATTTACGTGCTATCTTTTTTGTTGCTAGAGATTGGCTTGACAACCCAAAGCCTGAAAATGTCACTAAAATGAATACGATCATTTTTGATTTTTTTGATAATTTCCGAATTATGTTTACTGGACCAAAATCTGAATTGGTCGAAAACGAAAAAAAGGTGTATGATAGCTTTTCAGACATCTCGTTGTACATCAAGCATGAATTGAGAAACGAAGGTTTATCTTCAGGAGAATGCTCCAGAACCAACCAGTATCTCCAAAAAATGATGATTTCTTTTGAGTCCATTAAACATATATATCAATATCGCACACCTAGAACATTACGTGCATTTAGTTCACTATTTATTAAGATTCTTCCAATCGTATATGGTCCATACTTTGCATTAAAAGCAGAAAAAATGTCTTGGGGTTTAGAATACGTAATTCCTATTCTATTGACTATGATCTTGGTGAGTTTAGAGAATATACAAGAGCATTTAGAAAACCCGTTTGATCAGGTAGGTGAAGATGATATTAAATTCAATGTCGAAAAGTTTATTGAACGACTAAATCATAAATCCTCTGACGACTAAATAGATATCGAAGAGTTTTTTTTAAATTAGTACCATATACGTACTACATGAAAACTCGATCTTACCACATCATTTGTATATTTATTTTGTTAACATCGTTTGCATGTAACTCTCCTTCATATAACAAAGATTTTATCTTAGACGAAATAGATCTCATTCCTGAAGGAGTTGCAGTAGATTTTCGAACTGGGATTGTATATATCGGTAGCACGTACAAAAGAAAGATCGTTCAAATTACTCCAAATGGGACGGTTTCTGATTTTATAACTCAGGAGCAGGATAGTGTTTGGAGCATACTAGGAATGGAAGTTGATGAACAAAATGGCATATTATGGGCAAACACAGCACATATTCACGAAGTAATGCCGTTGATAAACCCATTGCCAAATAAGGATTGGCTCACAACTATTTCGGCTTTTGATCTTAAGAAAAAGACACTTATAAAAGAATATCAATTGCATGAGCCAGCATCAGCCTTCAACGACCTAACCATATCATCTAATGGGACTGTATTTGCTACAGAATCTGCAAATAATGAAATCTATTGGATTAACAAACAAAATGACAGCCTAACACTGTTTCTTGAGTTAAAAGAATATCATTTCCCAAATGGAATTACCTATGCTAAAAAGCAAGATGTTCTATTCGTTTCGACAACAGAAGGTATTCTAAAGATTGCTATCAAAAGCAGAAATTACACGCTCCTAAAAGTTTCTGATGGTATCAATGTAAAGAACATAGACGGTCTCGCATTGCATAAAAACTACTTGATTGGTCATCAAAGTTCACGTGTATCAAAATTCTATTTGAATGAAGATCTAACTGAAATTACCAAAGTGGAAGTTCTGGATTCAGGAAATGATTTTGACGCCTCTACTACTGGAGAAGTTTCTAAAAATGATTATTACTATATTGTAAACTCACAAATACAAAGTGGTATTGATTTTAAAAACAAGATCACCAAACCTTTAGATAGTTTAGAAAAGGTAATTATTAGAAAAAAGCGATTAGATGACTAACAAGCTTCTTGGTTCGGCTCCCTTATTTTTTGTCAGTGATATTCATAAATCCGTTGATTATTACTGCGATGTACTAGGGTTTAAAAATACTGGATTGTGGGGGCATCCCCCATTCTTTTCTATGCCTAGAAGAGATAACATGATTGTTATGTTGCAGGAAACAGAAAGCCAACGAATTAATAACAATGAAAAATCGTGGGACGCATATTTCTGGATAGAAGATGCTGATGCACTATTTAAAGAATTTACAGACAATGGTGTCATTGTTGAGTATCCACCAGAACATAAGGAAGCGTATGGGTGTTATGAGTTTGCGATCAAAGATCCCGATGGATATACATTAGCTTTTGGACAAGAAGAGGGATCAAGTCAATTTGAAGAAACACCTGATTCAAGTGAAACAATTTTCAACTATACAAGTCCAGTTTTAGCCTCGGAAGATGTAACTAGAGATACTTCGTGGTATGAAACCAATTTAGGGTTTAAAAATGTCTATAATAGTACTTATTATCAAGAAGGTCCAATGGACTATGCTGTTCTAAAAAAACAAAAACAATTAATTCACCTGCAATTTCAGTTCCCAAAAGATATGACAAGTACAGATCTGAAGTTTGAAGTTCAGCATCTAAAACATATCCAAGGTCAATTGTTGGAAAAAGGAGCAATCACTGAAACAAACATCTTTCCAAAAACAGATTGGGGTACAAATGAGGTTCGTTTTTTTGATCCTAGCGGGAATCGCATTACCATATTAGAAAGTATCTAGCTTTCTAGAATAGCTTCAATATTTGGTTTAAAATAATTGGGACCTTTTAACACCTTTCCATCTTCACGATAAATTGGTTTTCCATCTTCTCCCAATTTACTCATATTACTACGTTGAATCTCGTTAAACACTTCTTCAATCTTATCTTGCATACCATGCTCGATAATCGTTCCGCATAAAATATACAGCATATCTCCTAAAGCATCTGCCACCTCCACTAAATCATTATTTTCCGCAGCTTCCAAGTATTCTTCATTTTCTTCTTTCATTAGGTTGAAACGAAGCATATTTCTATTCGAACCAATATTAGCGGTTGGCGTATTTTTGATTCCTAATTTAAATGCTGAGTGAAACTCATGCACCGCTGCGATTTTATTTTTCATGTATCTATTGTTATGTAATTTCTAATTGTTTTTCTGCATTAAGGAGATCAAAGTCCTGCCAATCTTTTATATGACATTTGATATTCTCTCTCTTAAAATCCGCTAAATTCTTGTCTAATATCCCAATGAAATGGATATTTAAATTTCTTGCAGTTCTCAAATCCCAAATACCATCTCCAACAGAAATAGTATGCTCAAATATATCAACTTTATAAAAATCTTTTGCTTTATCCACCGCATTTTTCACAATCTCTTCTCTACTATAAAAATTGTTGGACCCAGTCACCAATTCTGGAATAAATGGAATACCTGCTTGCTCTAGTTTTATATACGCAGGTTTAAGCAAGGATCCTGTGGCGAAGCATACGCCATACTCTGTTTCATTCATTAAAAAACGTACTATTTGAGCCGCTCCTTTAATTTCTTTGGTATTGGACAAACTCTGAATATTAGTCGTCATTTCTTTTTCAAATCCAGAGATAAAAGAAAGATCAAACGGGTTGGAGAAATTACGTTCATAATTCTCTTTTAGGATATAGCTATCCGTATGATGTAAATACGTTCTCCAATTCTGATCTATCTTCTCAATCCCAAAATGGCGCATGGTATTTACATAAGCTGTTTGATGCTGGTTTTCACTTTTTGTCAAAGTATCATCAATATCAAAAACTATAAGTTTTCTTTTCTGCATCTTAGGTTGCCTTTTTTAATAACCAGGCAGGAACAATCTTCAGCACAAATGCAATAAGTGCCCATCTTTTAGAAACATAGGCTACTCGCTTTTTCTTTTTAATAGCGCGATAAATTTGTTTTGCAGCTTTTTCTAACGATACCATCCAAAAAATATCATCACCCAAAGCCATGGCAGTATCTACAAACCCTGGTCTGATATCCGTAACAAATACTTGCTTTGTTTTAATTGATTTTGTCTTGATATACAAACCTTCTAAATAGGATTTTTGATAGGCTTTCGAGGCAAAATAAACCGGAGCTGCTCTACTCCCTCTTAAAGAGGCGATGGAGGTGATTCCTACCAAATGTCCGAAGCCCTGCTCTTTAAAAAGGTTATATGCCAATGTATATAACTTTGTAACTCCACTCACATTGGTTTGTATCGTTTGATTTTCCTTTTCCCATGCTAATTTCGGATTGATAAACCCTACTCCTGATGATTGAATAACCAAATCTACATGTCCAAATTCAACAACAACTTCTTCAAACACTTTTTGAACCTCTTCAACTTCTCGAATATCGTTTTGCTTAATTACAATTTGATCTGGAAAACTCAATTTAAGTTCTTCTAGTTTCTCTAATCGTCTTCCTGTTATCGCCACTTTGTAATCATCCTTGATTAACTTTTCAGTAAGTGATCTTCCTATGCCAGAAGTGGCTCCAAAAACGATGGCTGTTCGCATTTAATTTGTAATTTTGCTAAAAATACGAATTATGTTCACTACGGGTAGAATAATTTTTATCATATTCTTTGTGCTAGCGTTTGTTATCTTAATGATCTTAAGTTATCGGAAAGATGCAAAAAACCATCAACAATTTTATAAAAATGCTGGAAAGAAAGTAGCTATTTATGGAACGCTCGTGATCATTATTTTTGTCATCCTCAGGTACTTTACCAGTAACTAAACTACATCGGGTTTATTTCATTTAGCTTGTCGTGGTCTAAAACGGTATTACCTTCTGCGTCAAAGGAAAAAGAAGGTTCAAAATGCCCGTTCATAATCAATTTGTCAAACTTGTATGAATGAATGTTATATACTTTTTGAGCAAAAGATTCTTCGTGATAATTCAACAAAATATATAATTCTGCATCGAGCTTTGTCAGGTCTTGATCTAAGTGCTTATATAAAGGGCTGTCTTCTTTTATTTCATGTACAATTGTCCAAATAGTAGGTAAATACATGATCTTGTTACGCTCTAAAGTGAGTTGGTAAAAATTACGTTTAAAATCGTCTGAATCCCCTTTATCTGTTATTGACAACATTACTGTAATTTCTGGCTCTATCATTACCGTTTTTCTGCTGTTCATCAATCGAAACATCAAAGCCTTTCCTTCTTTAAAGTCTCTAACAATGAATTGATCACTAAACTTGATCGCTGCTCGGGGTTTAGAGAATCTACCATATAACAATCCTGTTATAAATGAAAACCCTAATAACCCTATCATCGCTTCAAAAGCTGCAATAATATTCGCTGTCATTCCTTGAGGAGCAATCCCTCCATAGCCAACCGTAGTTAATGTTTGTGCGCTAAAGAAAAAACCGTTTAATAAATCTTCCCAAAACGTTCCTTTTGACGGCGTGATCTGTTCAATATCAATCGCTACATAGATAAAAGCGAAAACAATATTCAATAAGGTATACAAGCAGATGACAAGTGCAAAAAAACGGAACCATGAGATCTCCGTAAAATAGGTATACAGATCATCTAAACTTCGCTTTCGATTTATATGTACCACATTAGAAGTACCATCATTATTAATGATACTCTTTGCGTTCTTAAAAGAACTATATCCAAATCCCGGGTCCTTTACTTTTTTTGCCATGTACGTTTTTCAAACATTAAAAATACAAAAACCGATCCTTATTAAGGATCGGTTTTTGTATTTACAGTCGATACTATTTATTGCTTAGGTTTTAAAAAACTATAGTTTTTAGAATAGGTCAACATTTGCTTTTCAAAATCTTTAGGCTGATTTACAGTAATATTGGTAATATTCCCATCAGTGTCTACTACTGGTTCTAATACCGGGTTTACAAATCCGCTATATGGTGCAGCAGTAAATTGTTTATTACGATCTAATACTTCTTTATGAATTCCTTGATCTACTTTTACCCCATATCCTTCTACCAACGCCTTAGCCGCTTCAAAATCTCCTTCAGACTTGATACGTTGTGCTTCACTTAACAAACGCCCAAAGATCTCACGTAGTTTGTCATAATCATTAATTTTGAAATAGGTCTTTCCATCTCTGGTAACCTTTTCAATCACATTGTCTTTGGCACCTTGCTCAAAAGCCCAAGCCGATACCCATTGACGATTTACCATATGATCTTCTTCAATATCATCTCCTAAATTAATTCGAATCAATTGGGTCATCAAACCATTTCTGATATACCCATCATAGGCTGCCATTCCTAATTTTTTCCAATCATCTGTCAACCCTAATTCTTGTATTTTCGGATCCATTAGATAGTATAATCCTACTAAATCGGCTCTACCTTCTTCCATCGTAGACGCATAATTTTGTAATGTTTCTTTTGGCTGACCTACACCATCGTTGATCACTCCCGAAGCATGTCCCACTACCTCATGCAATGCGGTGTGTAACTTATCAGCTACCTTTCCGTATGCAATTTCTAAGTCTATTTCCTCTTGATCATGTGCAAACTCTTTTAACCTTCCTGTACCTCCAGCATTATTATAGGCTCCTACAATGTTACCCAAAGACACAGATTTAGATCCATGCTGTTGACGGATCCAGTTGTTATTTGGTAAGTTTACTCCAATAGGTGTACTTGGTGAAGCGTCTCCTGCTTCTCCCGCCACATTGATTGTTTTGTACGTTACTCCAACTACATTTTTCTTTTTATGCTCTTCTTGCAATGGAGAATTATCTTCAAACCATTGTGCACTTTCCGACAATACGGCCATCTTGCGTGACATATCAAAATCTTTGATCTCAACAATAGTTTCATACGAACCTCTATATCCTTTTGGATCGTTATACACTTCAATGAATCCATTAATCCAATCGATATTTCCTTCAGTAGATGTTACCCAAGCAATACAGTATTTATCCCAAACATTTAAGCTTCCTGTTTTGTAATACTCAACTAACAGCCCTAATGCTTTAGCCTGTTTTTCATTTTCTGCTACTCCTTTCGCTTTTTCTAACCAGTAAATGATCTTGTCTATAGCTGCTCCATACATTCCTCCAGATTTCCATACTTTTTCAACCAATTTGCCATTTTCACGAACAAGTTTTGAATTTAACCCTGCTTCAATTGGCATTCCTTTTGGTCCTTTATAAGCTTTCGCATAAAAGTCAGATACTTCTTTATCGGTAACATCAGGTCCATAAAAATTGATCGCCGAAGCCAATATGTTATCTACACCTTTTTTCTTATTTACTTTTTTATTGTCCTTATCATTAAAGATTACATCTGTAGCTTCTGCGCTTAACGTTGTATTTGAATCTTTAAGTAATGTGCTCACAAAATAATCTTTACCGAAATCAGGTTTTATCTTATCATTGGAATAGTGATGATGGATACCATTCGAGAACCAAACTCTTTTTAAATAGGTCTTAAATGCTTTGAACTCATCCGTATTCTTATCACCAGTAAAATTAGCATTAATGTTTTCTAAGGCGCTCCTAATTTCTAAATTGTGACGGTAGTTTTGATCCCACATAATGTCTCTTCCAGCCAGCCCAGCTTGTGTAATATAGTACACTAACTTTTTCTCTTTAAGTGTTAGTTCGTCAAATCCAGGAATTTGATAGCGCAACACTCGAATATCTGCAAATTGCTCTACAACGTGATTAAATGCTGTATCTTTTTTATCAGTTGCATCCTCCTTTTTATCATTTGCGCATGAGGCAAATAGTCCACTAAAAATTAGGGCAACAAGTATTTGTTTAATTTTCATTTTATGGTTGATTTTGATTATAGTTTATAAATGTACATTTTTTTATACTTCTTTATATCGAAAACAATCGGTAGTATGATCGTTTACCATTCCAGTGGCTTGCATATGCGCATAGATCACTGTAGACCCGACAAATTTGAAGCCTCGTTTTTTAAGATCTTTTGAAATAACGTCTGATAGCTGCGTAGTAGCTGGTACCTCTTCTCTCTTT
>Ga0316204_10000488_pt1 | contig 145022 bp, 124 predicted proteins | sample 6monrhotite_MG_2_FD_205661 | JGI IMG/M metagenome (GOLD analysis project Ga0316204, IMG submission 205661) | Microbial mat bacterial communities from mineral coupon in-situ incubated in ocean water Damariscotta River, Maine, United States -... | ecosystem: Environmental > Aquatic > Marine >... | reverse complement strand
AGATTGAATAATATGCAAACAAAGTGCTGTCGTTTCTATATACAAAAAAGCGCTAGCATTTAGGGTTGATTGCAGCGCATGGCATAACGCTTGACTCAGCAATTTTACCGTCGTGCGTTTACCTCTCAGATACAACGTTGCACCAGCAACACCGCTGAGACGATAATACAGCGGCAATAATTAGCGCAGAATTCACCCATGCCGCATAAATACGGCGATAATTCGCAGTCGTGCTTTATTATCAAGTTATAACAGCAACCTCACTAATACCGATGTTGTTAAACCTAGGTTCCGCAGTTAACTGCTTGGGGTCTGACCTAACATCATGAAAAATCAACCCATTGTCCAGCCCTAGCCGTTCACTCAGTGAGCCGCTACCCGATTTATCACCGCCCTTCAAGCGCTAGTGCCGCGTTGCGACGTTGGCTAAGGACGACGGCCATTAGCGACAAGTCGCGCCTTGCCCTGGCGCTTGAGGAACGGCGCTAAATCCGGGTTCAACTACGAAATCTCAGTTAAAGTAACCCTCCAGAGAGAGATAACATTAATCGGTATAAAAAGAATAAACGACCCTATTAATTAAGTCCAATGCTGGTTTGCAAACAATAGAAACCCATCCCCTTGCAATCGGCAATCATGATAAAGAGGCGGCCCTACGCCAGTTCGAATTAGTTAATGACAATATACTTAAACATATCTCAGGCGCTTACTCGACTCAGCGGCAATTTTCGAGCAATTATTGCCACGAAGCTACTGGTGCTGCAGTGAACATCCAAAGGGTGCATGGTCAGCGAGCTTCACCATTATCTTAGCTGCCTGTGCGGCAGCGCACTTATTGCCCTACATTAAATCGCGCTTACTCGCTTTCTTAGTTGCCTATATGACAGTGCACACACATTTAGGGTTGACGTAGGCCTGGAGTTAGTTTCTTAGCTGCCTATGCTGCAGTGCACTTAACGCGTTGACTGAGGTATTCCCGCACACCTTTCTTAGCTGCCTGTGCGGCAGTGCGCACGCAGGACATCCGCGAAAAGTGATGCTATGTCATACCACATGCACAACTGATAATACACCGCCGAGAAATAAACTGTTACGTCATTCTCCATTAATATTATGTGCAGCACCAGCCCGTATTTCTCACTAAATTCATGCGATTTCACTGGCCTCTTGATTCCATCTCAAGTTTTGTTCAGCTGGCAATACCCGTTGTGTTTCGCTCTGCCCGATAACCTGATGCAAAACCAATATGCTGCGCGATAGATAGTCACTCCCCGATGCGAAATGTAAGCGAGCACAGCGATTATCTCGCCTGTTTGCAAATAACAATACCTCCTGCGCTAAAGCAGCAGGCAATGATACGACTCAATATTGATTGATATAAGCTGCAACTGTTATCACTGCAATTTGCGTTGCGCGGGATTAAGAAAAACCATCAACACCGGTGGTGATGGCAGGAAAGGCAATGGCTTTTTATGCGGTAACGGAGCACCCGTTCCAAGGTATTGGTATAACGGTTTTCCAGTAGAGCACGCTCACCGAAACGGCCAACCTGCCACGTTGGTCCGGCGGTATTGAAACCTCATGATGTTGTTTGCGGAAAGATGCGCCGTTTAACACGTTGAATAATGCGCAAATCGGTAGAAAACAAACCCAGTGTATTAGTGGCAAAGGGCTTGATGGTAGATGGCGTGTAGGTCTATTGTTATTTAAACCCTATTTAACGACCCTCAATGTTGGCTGCTTAGGCTTGGATTTTTCTTCATTAGCACGGGTATCATCGTTGGGGTCAGGCGGTGTCTCGTCTTCTTCAGTAAAGACCATACCTCGACCATTTTCTTTGGCATAGATGGCCATGGCAGCTTGCATCGGCACGCAAACTAGCATGGCATTACCACTGAAGCGGGCACTAAAATGCACTTCGTCATTTAATATTTCCAGCCCCTGCACTGCTCCCGGCGCTACATTTAAAATTATTTTACCATCGGCGACATATTCGGTGGGCACCAAAACATTTTCAAGCGTTGCATTAACCAGCAGGTAGGGGGTTAACCCATTATCAACAATCCAATCATAAATTGCTCGCAATAGATAAGAGCGACTACTCGTCATTAAACACCTGTCATTTTCTTAAATTAATGTGACTAACTTAGTAATGCTAAATTACAGCCTTCAATGGTAAAGAAGTTCGAGTTTAACCAATATCTCCCCCATGAACCGGTTTAGCAAGGCTTTTTCACCCCAAAGGGTGCCGATCCACCATTATCTTAACGCTATACACGGCAGGCGGCTACCCCCTAATAAAATCACTTAACTGACTTTGCAGTGACTTTATTACCTTTATTTGCAATAATTTTACATCATGCCTTTAAGGAACCGACCTAAATAACAAGAACAAGGCTATTTTTTTGGCATGGCTAGCCGAACCCAGTCTTAACCCCGCTTAATATACTAAGGGGTTTACCGGTATAGCATTACTTATTGTTTTATCTCGCGCTCCGCATCGCTGAGACTGGATCGGAACGAATCCAACTCAAACAATCGCTTAGCGTAGTCACGCAATGGTTTGGCTTGTGGTGGCAGTTCAATGCCATAGACAGATAAACGCCATAATATCGGGGCTACGGCGCAATCCATAAGCGATAATTCGTCACTCATAAAAAATGGCTTTTGCTCAAAGATAGGGGCAACGACGGTTAAGCTATCCCTCAACTCGCTGGCAGCTTGTCCGATGTTGGTGCCCGCCGCAATGTTGTCAACCAGGGTATCCCAGTCACGTTGAATACGACGTAATGTCATCCGCGTGCGACCGCGCGAGACAGGGTCTACGGGCATTAATGGTGGGTGTGGAAACCGTTCGTCCAGGTATTCCATAATAACATGCGAATCGTAGAGGACCAGATCACGATCGACCAGGGTCGGCACGATGCCATAAGGGTTAAGCTCTAGAAGATCTTCCGGTGGGTTATCGGCGTCAACTTTAACAGCCTCAAAATTGATCCCTTTTTCAGCCAACACGATACGTACTCGATGGCAGTGTACGTCAGTATCAGATGTAAACAGGGTCATCACTGACTTTCTATTGGCTATTAGAGCCATTTCCACCTCACTCAGCTAGGTCAATTATAGGAAACCGAGCATTATACAACAAAAAAACCAAACAGGTGGAAAATTGACCATAACTCCATGTAAAGTAACGTATTATTGATACTTTTTTATACTAGCTAATACTGCTTATAAATGGCCTGATGAAATAAACCAGCAACATTTCACCGAAAGCAAGAACACCGGTTAATGGGCCTTTTTGATGTCTTTCCAATACTCTTTCTTCACGAAGTACATTAGCACAAGAAATAATACTAAATATAAAATGACCCATTTCCCCAATCGCAATCGCGTCGATTTTGCGGGTTCGCCCAGATAATGCAAAAAATTAACGATATCTCGTACAATCAGGTCATACTCCGATGGACTGGCATCACCTGGCTCCACTAATTCAAACCCGCTGATAACCTGGCGGGTCATGCCATCTTTGCCCTTAAGTGTGTCATAATTCGGGGCCTGCAACCCCTGCAGTTCCCACAAAACATGGGGCATGGCCACGTCTTTAAACACGGCATTATTGACCCCCCACGGACGTGCTGGATCTTTATAAAAAGAGCGCAGAAAAGTATAAATCCAATCAATCCCGCGTGAACGGGCAACCACTGACAAATCCGGTGGTTTGGTGCCAAACCATTGCTTGGCATCCTCTGCGTCCATGGAAATATGCATTAAGTCACCCACTTTGGCTCCGGTGAAAATCATCATGTTTTCCAATTCAGCCTCATCAATACCAAGATCCTGGCCAATACGATTGTATCGCATTAGCGATGCTGAATGGCAACCCATGCAATAATTAGCAAAATGCCTGGCTCCCCGCTTTAAAGATTCCATATCATTGGGGTCAATATTTGCGGCGTCCAAAGCATGCTTGGCAGTAGCCCCAAAAGTAACGCTGGAGAATAAAGCAATGAATACTGCACAACACAATGCATACATAATTTTCACTTAAGTCACCCTGTCTGGCGGCTGTTTCGTTTTATCAATTTTGGAGTAATACGGCATCAGTAGAAAAAACGCAAAATACAAAACACTGAACAGGCGGGAAAAGTTTGTTGCAATGGGGGTTGCGGCAACCGTACCCAGATACCCTAGTGCGATAAAGCTAATCACAAAAATCGCTAATGCCACTTTAAAAATAGGCCCGCGATAACGAATAGACTTTACAGGACTTCGGTCTAACCAGGGCAGTACAAACAACACGGCAATTGAAGCCCCCATACACATCACCCCAAGAAACTTATCAGGGACCGCCCGTAAAATTGCATAAAATGGCGTAAAATACCAAAGGGGCGTAATGTGTTCGGGTGTTTTTAGCGGATCGGCTGGAACAAAGTTATCTTTCTCCAAAAACCAGCCGCCCATCTCTGGGTAATAAAAGACAACGAATACAAAAATTATTAAAAAAGCGACAGCACCCAACATATCTTTAATCGTAAAATAGGGGTGGAAAGGAATGCCATCGAGGGGTACACCGGCCTTGTCTTTTTTGGCTTTAATTTCGATACCATCAGGATTATTGGAGCCTACGCGATGCAATGCAATTAAATGAAACACCACCAAACCGACAAGTATCAACGGCAACGCTATTACATGAAATGCAAAAAACCGGTTAAGTGTTGCATCGGCAACAACGAAGTCACCACGAATCCATAAGGCTAAATCATTACCGATATAGGGAATTGCACCGAACAAAGAAATAATCACTTGTGCACCCCAAAACGACATTTGCCCCCAGGGCAGCAAGTACCCCATAAACGCTTCGGCCATCAGTAATACAAATAACAGCATGCCAAAGACCCAAAGTAACTCCCTCGGCCTGCCGTAGGAGCCATATAATAAGGCACGAAACATGTGCAAATAGATCACAATAAAAAAGAACGATGCACCCGTGGAGTGCATATAACGAATTAACCAACCCCAGTTTACATCACGCATGATATATTCCACTGATGCGAAGGCTGTATCAGCGGTTGGCTTGTAATTCATGGTTAAAAATATTCCGGTGAGCACCTGAATCACCAGCATTAAAATCGCCAGTGAACCAAATAAATACCAGAAGTTTAAATTTTTTGGCGCATAATATTTTGCTAGGTGATCATTCCAAAACTCGATCAGCGGAAAACGCGTTTCAAGCCAATCTTTCCCCATATCTATCCAGCGATTCATCAGGCACGCTCCGGGTCAACACCAATGAGAATTCGTGTATTCGTTACATAACGATACGGTGGCACAACCAGGTTTGATGGTGCAGGTTTCCCTAAATACACCCGCCCAGCCAAGTCGTACGTGGAGCCATGGCAAGGACAAAAGAACCCCCCCTGCCATTGCGCACCTAAATCATCGGGGGCAAGTTCAGGGCGAAAGGTTGGAGCACAACCCAAGTGTGTGCATAAGCCAATCATGATCATAAATTCCGGATTGACCGCTCGAAATTTATTTTTTGCGTAATGAGGCTGCTGGGATAATTCTTCGGACTCAGGGTCACGCACTTGATCCGATACATCCTCGATACGATTAAGCATTTCTTCATTACGACGAAGAATCCAAATCGGCTTGCCTCGCCACTCCACCGTCATCAACTGACCGTATTGCAGCTTACTGATATCAACGTCTATCGGCGCTCCTGCGGCTTGTGCTTTCGCACTAGGGTCCATCGACAGTATAAACGGGGTTGCTACATACGCAACACCAATACCGCCAACCACGGTGGCTGCTGCCGTTAAAACACGCCGTTTTTGATGATCCACATCATCATCATCATTCATTAATTGCCTCCTTAGTGAAAAAATTCAACTACAGAGTAAGACGAAAGTTATGCCAATTTTCCAGACATCCAATTAAATCGTAGTGACCACCGCTACCGTACTTGTTGATCGATGCTAGCGAGTGCCAGACATTAGACACAAAAACGCTTTGCTCATAAATCACATTAAAATTCGCAACCACTGTATTGTCGTTTTTGGTAATAACTGTCCTTCCCCACGAGCGACAAACGTGGCAACGAATGTGCCAAATAACGAAAACCTACTATCGCCACTTACGTTTCTTATCTAACGTTTATTTTCCTCACAATTGCCACCGGCTCTACCACTCACCAATAAGCGTTGGCATAAAAGACCGAAAGCATAGCAGATGAACAGACTGCTGAACCCATGAAGTTATTAATATAATGATAAACTAATATCCATTTCAACAAACGAAACACAGCCTTCTCAACCGCACCAACCAATTGATATAGCTATCTATTATTCCTTTCGGAAGGTAGGCGACATTAAAAAACCTTAATTCCGGAGCCTTAGCTACAGAAGCTTAATGACATAACCTTTAGTTACAAAACCTTAGTTACAGAACTTTAGTTACAGAACCTTAATTACAAAACCTTAATCGTAGTTCGGATTAAACAAGTTTCAATATATTAATGTTTCACACACATGTTTAGGTTCGCGTAACCGTCATCAAACGAAACAGTTAGCAGCAAGGGCCACCTTGTATCGGCAATACTCGAAATATCTGAATTTGTCTGGATTAACTGCCGCATCACTGTAAAAGCATTGGCACTAGCAAGTGTGGAATTTATTGATTGGGTATGTCATGGAAGCGTTATTGCGGCGCCGCATTCTGCATCAGTACACATCTCAGTGATAACAGCAGCGAAAAGACCGTACCGACCACGGTAAAGACAACAGCACTTACCACCGCTATACTCCATCGCCCCCATCCTGAGGTGAACTGGGATAACCTAAAAGCATCTGAAAAAATGACCCCTCTGTACTAGAAACGACTACACGCGACAACAAACAACGACCACTACACGGTTATCACTTAACCCGGCAACCTTTAACCGGCGGTAAACCGGTGTATCGGGCAAAACATAGGCATGTACCATTCACTCTTATAGGCCCATTATTCCCATCGAATAATGAAGCCATCGAAGAATGAAGCCACGAATAACCCATCTAACGAATAACGAACAAATCACCTGCCATGTTCGTCATAAAAGTTGCCGAAAACCCACTAGCAAAAACAGTACTCAGGCTCATTTTACCTCAACCCACTCCCCTTTAAATATCCCTCAATGGATAGCCAAGCGTAGACTCGCTATAGCCCTGTCGTTAATACCTGCTATTCTGTGACTAATCATCAATTCATTAGCAGGTGGCTTAAAACGCGGGCCAACACACAGGGGGGTTATCGTTACTATAAATAGGTATCACAACGCTACATGTTAAACCGCAGCGTTAGTCATCGCATTAGCTAGCGTACAATACCTTTTCCTTCCCTGATTTTGATTGGGCTGCGTTTGATACGAATGTTTTTGTATTCTTCTTCATTACCTTGCGGCCAGCGAACAACAATCTTACTGATCTTCTTAGCTCTCGATACACCAAATGTTAACCATGGACTATCCTGGGACAAAAAGCTGGACCCTGCACGCACCTCTTTTGTTAATATTCTTCCCGGCAAATACACTTTTACAATGGCGCCAATCGCGCTCCGGTTACTTTCAACACCTTCTAACTTGATGGTGAGAGATCTGTTTTTATTTTGATAGTGTCTATTTGTCAACAGTATGGGGCGTGATGAGACCTCTCCCTCCCAAGCACCCGTCGCCATTATAACATCGGTAAACCCGTCATTATTATAATCAGCCGTTGCTAATCCGGTAACGTATCGTGAACTCAAGTCAACCGGCAACTGCTTGCTTGAGAAGCGTTTATCTCCATTATTCACAAATAAATAACCAGGACTGCCTAGTTCATCGATCAGACCAAAGGCCGGTAAATTGCCGGCAAAGATTAAATCTTCAAACCCATCATTATTAAAATCAGCAAAGCTACAACCCCATCCAAAATTTTTCGCTGTGCCGCCAATCCCAACTTCATTTTCAACGCTGGTAAACGTACCGTCAGTATTTTTTTCAAAAAAGCCCATTTCCTGATTAGGTATTAATTGCAGTCCAAAATTTGTTGAAAACAAATCAAAATCAGTGTCATTATCAAAATCACCTAAGCCAATACACATCCAATATCCACGTCCAGTTGCACTAGGCTCTATTGTTTTCGATGTATCCAACCCAAGCTTTACAGTAAGATCGTCGAAGGTAAGATCTCCGTTGTTTTTAAAAACATGGAGATCGGTCGGTGCCAGATTTATTTCATTACAATCGGCAACATAGAGGTCAATCCAAGCATCGTCATCATAATGTGAAAATGTTGCCACACATGAACCCGTTGCGATAGCGACACCTGAGGCGGCACTAATATCGGTAAACGTAAAGTCCCCATTATTACGCCACAATGAATTCGGCGGTTGGGTCCGGTGAGCAAGACTACCAGGGGCAACAATGAACAAATCCAGCAACCCGTCATTATCTATATCACCAAGCGTGGCATGAATTGCGGTGCCTGGCTCATTCCTCGGTGACGACACAAGGCCGGAGGTTGAGGTAACATCCACAAATTTCCCCTCACCCAGGTTTTTCAGTACTCTAATATTCGTTAATGAGGGACTGCTCATTAACCCTGTTTCACCCACGGCGATAATGTCAGTTAAGCCGTCATTATCCAGGTCCGCGGTCACTACGCCTGCACTCCCATTTTCACCACCAATACCCGACGCATCAATCACATTGCGAAACGTGCCATCGGTATTGTTCATCATCAAGCCATCTTTTGAACCCAGGCCATTTGCTATATAAAAATCCAGCCAACCATCATTATTAAAATCTAACCAGGCCACGCCGGCAAAAGAATCCCCTCCACCACTCTCGGCAGGTATACCGGTATGCTTAAACCCATGGATTCGTTTTGAATTATCTTTAAAATAAACGGAGTCGTCACTTCTACCCCAGGGGTTGTAGTAATGGTTAATGCCAAAATACCGCGGGCTTTCATCCCCGGATGCAGCGCTCGACATCATCGTAATTAAAAGAACTACTACCACTAAAAAAACACTGCAAAAATTCATTTTTTCCATGTGTTATCGCCTTTAATTAACCGCAATTAAAACTATTAATTAGCATTAATAATGAACAGTAAAAACCAACATTACGCCGAGCTTGTTAAACAGATATATGGCCGAAAAGTTGACGCCATCAATGAGCCACATCGACCTTATCAAACCTGGCCTTACTGAAAAATTACATAACCTATCATCACGGACATTTATTACCACCAACTCCACAGATATATTCAAACACGGTATAAATAAAGTATTAAACGCCAATAGAGGAATCAACTTTCTCCGCGTTAATATTAAAACAATATTAACATTTGGCTTGCCATTAATAATGGTAGTAGCCCTCAACCGAAGCGTGAATTATTCACTTTTATCACCTTGGCATCGAACCACACACTCAGCATCAAATAGACAATACAACACTGGTTGCTACCGTTACCCATCTCATACTAACGGTGCATTACCAAGGCTTTCGATGCCCCAAACTTCCCAGGAATGCACCAATGTTCAGGTATCAAAAAAATTGTTTGTATGGGAAAATGTGTCGCCAACTATCACTCGTATATAACCCAGAAAAATAACGGCTGACGTTGTATTTTTATAAATACGCTCAAACAGGCCCGTTTTACCGGTCGTGACCAACCCTCGAATAATGTTACGCTTTATTTTTGCAGAGGAGCCGTGATGGAAAAATACAATTTAATGAAGTTTAGTGTAAAAATGAGGATAAAGATGAAATAAAAATAGTCTATTGCCATTTCATACAGTGAATTTATCGGCGGTTGCGCTAGTCTTTTTGTGACCCGCGCAATCGCAAAGCAGTGGTAGCCGTGTGACCGAAAACCTATCGATGTTGGTACAACACCCTAAATCCCATACATTTTCCGTAACGTTAATTCAACCCAACTCGCCGGTAACAAACGCTTCAAAAAAGGCACCAGGCGTTGAACCGGCTTGCCACAGGTATACCTCAACCGGGGTGACGGCAGGGCGATAATTTTCTCAACAAGCCTCGCGAGATGCTCCGGTGAACGACCGTTTTGCTCCTCTGCAATCATGGTATTCAATGCCGTGTCGAATCGCTCACGATACACAGAACCACTACACTGCTTCGCTATTACCCGATTATCCGTCAAACGCGTGCGAAAGTCGCCAGGTTCAACTAACGCTACCTTTATACCATAAGGCTTAACTTCCATACGCAAGACTTCCGTCATAGCTTCCAGCGCAAACTTTGCACTGCTGTAAGCGGCTTGAAACGGAATGCCGACCAGCCCCGCAATGGAACTAACATTGATAATATACCCATCCTTCTGCTGTCGCATGTGCGGCATCACTGCTCGACACACACGCCACGGACCCAAAAAATTAGTATCCAGCTGCTGCAAGATCTCAGTATCAGAACAATCTTCTACCGAACCGGCCAGTGCCATACCGGCATTGTTAATAACAATGTCGATACGTTGTTCTCGCTTCAGTATATATTCAACGGCCGTTTTAATAGTATCGTCATTAGTAATGTCCAGTGGAATACAACACCAGGCTGGGTTTATGCTATCGCTATCGCCGAACCTTGCTCTGCGACTGGTGCCGTACACCACATACCCAGCACGGCTCAACCGATCAGCACATGCTTTCCCAAACCCGGACGATGCTCCGGTAATTAATACGACACGTTTGCCCTCGATCATGCAATACCCCTTTTAGTCAAAAAACACCTGATTATTGTTTGATTAGCATTTGTTTAGTGCCTGATTTAAGCTAAAAAACAACCTTAATATAGCTGACGCTATCAAAAAATGGGTGGGTGGTCTAAAACCCCGTTGACATCGTTTCTAGTTTTTCAAAATACTCCGCAGTAATTAACCCAGGATATCCGCATTCCATCTATATTGGTTCAATAGTGCCCCCAGATATTGACTGCATTTTTTTACATATCGAAATGGCTTATGCGTTAGTCAAGTAAGCCGACACCAGGATAGTACCCTCCAATCCCGGCAATCGCATTCCCCAATAAACCACCGTACTTCCTTACTCTATAATATAGAACAGTTGTCACAACAACACTAAGCTGAATATTAAACAAACCAAACCGGGGTAAAAGCTGGGTAACCCATACAAATCTCCTTTACCGCTATTTTCAATCCGACACATAAACGATAATGGGTGATGACCACATTGATTAAACAAATGTTATCGCTTTTTTTTTATTACTGCTGGTTACATCAGCATGTGTAGCAACAGAACCCAGCATAGTGGCTGAGCCCGCCTTTACATTGGCGCTGCAAAAATTTGAGCGGGCTAACCGTAACCTTGAAAAAAGAATCGCCGAGTGCGAGAATCAACAAAACACCGTTCCCTCCTCTGCATTTAAGCCCGTAAACCTTACCGAAACCGAATTAAAGATTGCCTTGTTAGTTTTACACAACAGAGAAGATGCTTGTGACGAAGCGATGAGGGGGAAGTCTCTTATCGCGCTGAGCATATATAAAACACTGCCAAGCACTATAATAAAACCGCTACACGGGCAATACCCTACTCCGAAGACTCGCTGTTTGGGCACTATTGGCGGCGACTTGAATCGGAAGCGCAATATTTAGACATCGACAAAAATCAGCGAAAAATATTAGACAGTATTCCTCAACTACAACAACCCTTTCACTTATTTAAAATGCGGTCAGTTCTAAACCTAAATTGATCAGTTGAACCTACTGATTAATTTAGGTTAAATATTCGTTAACGTAAAATCATCCGTTGGGTGGCACACGAGTCCTTTTCTTTGCTAAAAGTGTATTGCGACGGGCTATCGCACAGGATATTGGTTTTACATCGAGCTTTTTGAGGGAACTCACTACAGAGCATATTTCCCACTAGATAACATTTGAGATGGAACCAAGCGACACAGGGTATCAAGTGATACCCTGCGCCCAACCCGAGTTCGCCACGATGAGGCAAAATAACGGGCTATAGCAACGGTTTTCAACCACGCCAGGCTAGATTAAAAGTATGCCTTTCTGTATTCAATAAGCAGAATTAAGTAAGAAGAATTAAGCAAGAAAATGTCCCGCATCTAAATATAAGTTAAACGCCAACGCTTCCACTACAGGGGTTGCGACACTTGACTCAGGAATAAAAGGGGATGTTTTGAAGAGCAACAAACAAGGGAAGGGTATGCGCACACCGCGCCGCACCCTTCCCTTTCTCGTTAGATTTAAAAGTGAGATTTAAAATTCATCTCATTTATGCTTTGATCAGACCGTAGCGATTCAGCGTCCACTTCACACTGGCAAACGCAGCCGCAAAGATCACAACCGTTACCACAATATCAAAAATTGATGTCATTGGAATATGGTAGAATTCCGGATCAACCGACCCTGACAACCATGTGTAACGCTCCAACCAAGTTCCCACAACGATCGACATAGCAACGACAACGATGACCTTTGGGTTATGACGATTAGGTGTCCATACCGCAAACGACAAGAATGGGATAATAAATTTCAACACCAGGAACGTCCACCAGATCGGCGCCAAACCGTGGTGCATCATCGCGTCAAAGCGATCCATTTCTTCTGGCAAACGGCCGTACCACATAATCAGATATTGCGTAAAATAAAAATAAGTCCATAAAATGGTAAACGCTAACATCATTTGCGCCAGAAAATTAAACACAAAAGGCTTAACGGGATTTGTCATTTTACCTGATGAATACAGCACGTATAGCATGATTGCAAAAAACGCCAGGAAAAAATGAAACATACTGACAAATTGGTATGCCCCATAACTCGCACTATGCCAACCAGGTATCATGGTCATTTCAAAGTCCCATGCAACCATGCTGCCGTAAAGCACATAGAAAAATGGAATCAATAAGGCAATGTTACGAAACTTACGTTTAACCGCATCCGTCGCATTTTCATTTGCAGCAAGATGTTGATATTTGATAAAAAGTGCAAAAAAACCGGCGACCACTAGAAGCCCCAGAATATTTCGTGTGACTAAAAAGCCGTAGTTATGCCATCCACTCAAGTGATGCTCGCCGTCATGGGCAGTCGCCAACCATTGAAAGGTATTCTCGCCACCAACCAACAGGATGATCAGCAATATAAATGCCAGCGGAAACAACGAGGCCAAGGATACCGCAAAATAACGAACTTGGGTTCGCCATTGCCCATTTACCAGATGCAAAATAGATGCAAATGTCACGCCTGTCAGCGCGAGATAAAGCACAATTAAAAAGTCGGTTGTTAATACAGACCAGCTTCCAAAACCTTCCATTAACCTTTACCCCTATTGTTATCTGTCAATGTTCTTATATAGAGAATAATTAACCTGGTACACATTCACTATTTAATGCCTAATACTAAATGTTTAATTCTGTAATTCGTTTCGACTGCTAACAATGATCGACCATTAAACGACGTCTAGCTGCCGCAACAATAATCTAATTCACCATCGAGCATGATAGCCGCTATGCGGTCCTACCTTACGGATACGCAATCTGAGTTTCTGATGTCAAACCGTTTTTCATATAGTTAACAACATGCCAGCGTTCATCAACCGATAAGTCATTAGAACCACCACTTTCGGCAGAAGGTTTGCCGTAGGCCGGCATTACGAAACTACCAAACGTAATAGTACCCCAGAGCCAACCTTCGGTAAGGTTGGACTGGACATATTCATCCGTTAAGTCAATGGCACCAATTTTATTACTTACTGGTGAATCAGCTTTGCCGCTTAGACCATGACACGCCGCACAATAAACTCGGTACAGCGTACGTCCCTCTTTTATTGACTCGGCACTGGCCGGAATTGGGTTTGTAAGCCCTTTAGATTCGTCCCGATTAGCCACTTTTGTTGGCAATCCTGTTACGGGAACTGAGCGCTTAGGAAACGCCCGCATCTCACCTTCCTGAGGTTTAATGCTTGGTTGATTCATCATATCCGTCGACCAAGGCCAGGCCCATGCGCTGGAAGGAATCACTAAACCCAGCAAAACCAACACCGACAATAATATAATCGATCTTCTCATCGGATTTCCTCTTCGCGTATTTCCACTGCTTTATGTTGTTTAAACAATTCTTTTACTTGCTCCAGGGTCGAACCATCAACGTCAATCAATATTCCCACCTGATCCAAACTGACATTTTCACTGTATAAACTGTGACGTTTACGCAGCAGGCCAGACATAAAAAGAAAGGCAAAGAAAGTACCCCAAACGGCGAAGAAAATCAGCATTTCGTACATCAAAACGAAATTTGACGGTAATGGAACAACCGCTTTCCCGCCCTGAGGCTGCACTAAAAATGAGGCCTGTGCCGCTGCCAGAAAAAAGAACCCGAAGGTCACTCCAAAAATGGCGCCGAATAACGTCACCTTTTGGATGTGAACAGGTCTTTCACCTAAGACTTCTTCAATTTCAGGATGCTCTATGGGTGACTTTAATGTTACGTCATCCACGGACACCCCAGGTATTTTTGTTTTTCGAATATCTGAAATAGCCGCAAACGCTTCATCGAAGTCGCTAAATAAGCCCATCACACAATGCTTACTCATTGTTACGCTCCCTCCAAGCCGGGTTCACCCGTTGTTGTTTTATTGCCACCATCATCGGATCGGCGATGGAATTTCGCTGCTGCATCTTCGTTAACTAAATGCCGACGACGGTGAAATACCATTTCTTTAACTTCATACATCGAGACAGATGGGAAAACTTTTACAAAAATCAAAAATAACAACCCGAACCAGCCAAAGCTACCAAAAACAATGGCCCACTGGACGATACTTCCCCACATAACATCCCATTGATGTGGGCTGTGCGACATAGACAATGTTGGTGCTACGATCATCCAGCGCTCGAAAAACATACCCACATTCAGTAATAATGAAACCACAAACATGGTTGGCATATGACGGCGCAATTTTTTAAACGCTAAAGTAAACGGTACTACCGAACCACAAAAGAGCATGGTCCAGAAAACCCAGGCGTAAGCCCCAGTGGCTTTATCAATCAAAAGCTCTTTATTGTAAATGTCATGGCCGTACCATACAGATGAAAACTCGATAAGATTCAGGTAAGACCAAACCATGGCGATAGCAAACGTTAACTTACAGGTTTTCTCCATAATCGGCAGGGTCATATATTCCTCAAACCGGAAGAAATAACGCAGCAGCACGAACAAGGTGATAATCGCAGCACACCCTGAATAAAGCGCTCCGGCCACAAAATATGGCGGAAATGTCGTGACATGCCAGCCAGGCATAATAGACATGGCAAAGTCAGCAGATACGATAGAATGCACCGATACCGCCAGTGGAATTAAAAAACACGCCATTAATAAATAGATTTTACGAAAGTTGCGCCATTGCCGGTCATTACCGGACCACCCCAGCGACAAGGCCGTATAAAGTTTTTTGCGCCAGCCCCTGGCATTATCCCGACAAATCGCCAAATCCGGAATCATGCCCACGAATAGAAACAGCATGGAAGCGGACAAATAAGTACTAATGGCAAATGCATCCCACACAAGTGGAGAACGGAAGTTTGGCCAATGACCCCGGTCGCTGACATAGGGTAGAACCCAATACATATTCCACACCCGACCTAAATGGATGATAGGAAACAAGCCAGCGGTCATTAACGAAAATGTCGTCATCGCCTCAGCAAAACGATAAATGGGTTTACGCCAATCTGCGTGTATAAGGTGAAGGATCGCGGATAATAAGGTACCGGAGTGACTCATACCAATCCAGAATACAAAAGTAGCAATGTACATATCCCACATATGCGGGTTATTAAGATTGCTGGGGCCCATCCCGACAGTGTATTGAATATACTCTGCGAATACTGCGCAGGCTATCATCAATATACACATCACCACCGCTACCCAGTAACTTTTGCGTGGATTCTCCATGCTACGCAAGACATCCGCGTTAATTTTGGCCCACGCTATTTGCTCATTAATATCTTTTTCGTTATACATAAGCGCTCTTCACCGTTGTTATTCCACCGTTATTGTTCCATATTCAGTTATCGACATGCACTGCTCCGCTTACTCATTTACTTTTGTAACTGCATAAGCGGATCAATTAAAGCTAGACTTTCTCGCGAACCCTTTCGAGGTACATGATTGACGGATCGACATTTAATTCTTCAAAAATCCGGTAACCACGCTTTTCAGGGTTATCTTTCTTCTGCTTGGTAACAGCACGCGTTACTTCATACTTATTCCACAACTTAGCTACCTGACTGTTTTCGTCCTGCCAGTCACCAAAAACAATGGCATTGGTGGGGCACGCCTGCGCGCAAGCGGTGGTAACATCACCGTCCTCCAACTTGCGATTTTCCATTTTCGCTTTATCTTTCGCACTTTTCAGACGCTGAACACAAAAAGTACACTTTTCCATAACCCCTTTGTCACGCACCGTAATATCAGGGTTAAGCTGCATATTTAACGGCTCGGGCCAGGAACTTTCGTAATAGGAATAAAAATTAAAGTAACGAACTCGGAAGGGACAGTTATTTGAGCAATAACGTGATCCTATGCAGCGATTATAGACTTGCGCATTTAATCCGTCAGGAGTGTGGTAGGTTGCCGCAACAGGACAAACCGGTTCGCAAGTAGCCGCATCACACTGCTGGCACATCATGGGTAGAAAACTTGCCCCTTGTTCGGGGTGATCAAGCTCCGACTGGTCCCAATAACGTTCGACGCGAAGCCAATGCATTGCCTGCCCCTTTTCGAAGCGCTCCTGACCAACAACGGCCAGATTGTTTTCTGCATAACAGGCCGTTGAACAAGCGTTACAGCCTGTACATATATCTAGGTCGATGGCCATACCCCAACGATGTTCGTAATCGTGAAAACCACCTTCTTCATGGCCTTTGCGGTACTGCGACCAGTTACTTAATAGGTTATCTAAAGACATTCTATGCTCCTTCCGACCGTTGATATTGCTCAACAGGCATCGTCACTACCAATCGACGTCCCGCCTGGGTGTCGCTCGACCCCATTTTTACGACGACCTCCGACTGATTGGTGTTAGTGACGCTGACACGCGTTGCGTACATAGCCAGTTCACCCGTTTTTTCTTCTTTTGTAGGGTTTAATATTTTCAACGGATTTACACCTCGACCTTCTGCATAACGGCCATAGGTTTCATGCCCCTGACCCATTGGTATTGCAATAACATTGGGATGTATACTTTTCAACAATATGGCTTTTACCTTAACTGCACCGTGTTCTGACTTCACACTCACGATACTGCCTGCCTTTATACCCAGCTTGGCCGCTGTCGAGGGGTGGATTTCGGCCCACGAGTCCCAAACCAATTTGCTGATCTGGTCAGGCGCTTCCTGCAGCCAGGGGAGATTCGCATGACGCCCATCCCATAACCCTAGCCTCGCAGAGGGTGCCAGGAATAATGTGGATGCGGAATCATCAGTGTCGGCGGCTGGATCATCAAAGCTCACGGTACTGAAAGATAGCTGCTTGATACCAGGAGTTATATTGATAAGCCCTTTTTGTAAGGCAGTGTTCCAGGTTTGTTCGTCAGAACCATTGCCTTTAGCCTGGCTCGGCATAGCCGCATGAGCTTGCCTTAAATAAGCATAATAATCGGCAAAACCACTGTATTCATTTTCATTTGCGGCTTTTAGTAAATCAATTAAAATATCACCCAACCCGTGCGTCTCTGGATACAACTTTTCCATAAGAGGCTGCTGTACGCCAATCACCGTTTGCTCTGGTTGATAAGCCGCAACATGGGTACCCCAATCCTCAAGATAGGATGCCAGCGGCAACACAACGTCGGCGGCGGCAGTGGTTTCGTCAAGAAACTGCGCTATCGCCACTTTAAAAGGCACATTACCCAGAGCCGAATCATAATCAAGCGCTGCAGGAGCCGCATATTTAGGGTTGGCACCATGAAAAAAAGCAACGGCGAGTTGCTTGTTTTTTGCTGCCTGAATAAAATTAAACAAGTCACCCGTCCCACCGGTAACGCCCTGCATTTGTTTAAACGGAAACTCGCCCGCCGATTCAATGGTGCTCCCAATGTTACCAAGCAACTGATTAAGCAACATCACTGCAGCAACCGCATTATAACCATTGGCATGACCTTCCACTGGAGCGCCAGCCAGCACCAAACTCGGTGAGCGTTCGTCCAGCAATTCAGCAATACGCTTAAGTCGTTTTTCGTCAATGCCGGTTTTTTGCGCTACCGTGGCAGCGTCATATTTATTAATCAAGCTTTGAACACTTGATGGGAACTGAGAAATATCTTTATTGTGATTTTTAGCCAGAATATTGGCAATCCCCAAGGCGATAAGCCCCTCAGAACCCGGTAGGGACGGTAACCACAAATCGGCATTAGCACCGGTCAGTGACATTTTCGGTTCAATTTGCACTAATAAACCACGGCGTTCCTGTTTGCGAAATTTGGCATATTCACCAGAAAAGTGTACCGGCGAAACCCAGGTACCTAAAAAGTCAGCGCCAAATGACAATACCATTTGCGCCTTATCAATACGCAGGCGCGGATTGGCTTCGCCCAGGGTATCGTTGCACACAGACTGCCAGACCGAGTTATTTATGGTTTCGTGAACATAATGATTTTTTGAGCCCAGCGCATCCAGATGATTGGCCACCAATGCAGCCTGATGACCACTCAGCGAACCGGTAAACCAGGCAACCTGATCACCTTTTGCCGCCGACACCTTCGCTTTGACGGCATTCATCGCTTTTTCCCATGAAACGGAGACTAATTTACCCCCTTCACGCATCATCGGCGATTGAATCCGGTCAGGATTATAGTGCCCCTGTAAACCGGCCTGCCCCATCAAACACAGATTGCCATTGTTAATGGATGATTCAGGGTTACCCTCCAGCTTAAGTACGCGCCCTTCGCGGACCCGCCCATAAGCGCCGCACCCGGCATTACATTGGGTACACGTCGAGGCGTACCATACACCAACACCCGGAATAACGTACTCTTCCGGCATTAGATACGACATAACCTCTTCTTTACCTTCTTCCAGGGTAACGGTGGTTGGTAAATCACAACCACTTAGTGCGGTACCTACGCCGCCCCACCCCATGATCTTTAAAAAACTTCTACGGTCAATTGTTCCACTCATAGCTTCTAGTACCCGTTTGTTCAATCTGTTTAGTGATGATTCTTATTTGAACTTAGCGTTATCGCGCATTTTTAAAACAATATATTAGCGCGCATTTACTGACATCGACCTGATTGACGCATACAGACTCGACGCCGACACACTCACTGCCGCTTATTTATGCCTATTATTCGCTTAACACTAAAATGGTTACACTAAATAAAAATAGCGCTATTTGTGACATGTCCAACAGTCACCAGGGCCGCCATTGTCTTCATGGCATCTTTTACAAAACCCCATGTTCAGCGGTTTCACCTTATGGGCCACCGTCATATTTTCCACTTCGCCATGACAAAATGCACAGACTTCCTTTACGTTTTCTACTGGGAAATCCCGATCAGTAACGAAACGCTTTATGTGACGCTCATGTGTGAAGTGCACGAAATCAGGAACATCATGAACCTTCTTCCATGGCGGTGATGTTTTATTTTCCCAGTATTCCGTTAATTGCTTAATACGGGGTTTATCCGTGGCAATCACCTTGTGACATCCCATGCATTTGCTGGTAGGAGGAATACCGGCAACTTTGCTGCGACGCGCGTAGGTATGGCAATACATGCAATTAATTTTATTTACTTTGACGTGTATATCATGAGGAAACTCAATTGGCTGCGGGACATCTTCGCCATTATGGGTTCCAACAGGTGGGACGACATCGTTGTTAATTGACGCATCAGAAGATATTACAACAAATGGATATATAGCCAGCGCCACCAAAATGCTCAGCAGTGCCAGCTTAATGTGCCAATTGTGTCTAATTGTTCCAATACGGCCGGAAGACTTTTTGTTCTGTTTATTTACCGCCATTTGTTTCCTCATTCATCACGCTAGTGGCTGTTTAATTTACGTTGTTAATTTACGTTACTAATTTACCTTGCTAAAAAAAACAACAACCGCTGCTACCTTATCGTAAAATAACGATCAGGCACCTTACCAATTCTTCGGATTAAAGGAAAATCGTAGATATTATTCGCGCGGGACAGCCTTTTCACCAATGCTTTTATACTAGCAGATAGCAATAGACAACCCCTTACACAAAAAACGAATACAGCTCCTGCCGATTTCGTCCCTTGCGCCACTCTTCAACGCGATTATGAAACTCCCCGCAATTTTCTAATTGTTGTTACTCGCGTAAAATAAAACATCCCTAACATTTTATTTTACGCTACATGCTATATCAGAGTATTCTTATATAACTTATATATTTAACACTAAAAATTTAAACATCCGATGCTAGACTAATCTTGGTGAGCATGTCAACGCCGGTGACGAAATTTATTATGCCGGTATTTGTTATCAACACTGCCCTTAAAACAACCAATTATTGTTACGCAGCACTTATTGATGGCGCGCATAAATCACAACGTTGGTTATCAAATTTCATCTAAAAATATACATGCCATCGATACGACCACACATCTTAAATGACTCATAACCTCATGAAGTAACAGGATATATAGAGAAACGACCAAACAAAATATCAACACTGACTTGATACTTTACAGACTGAGTCTAACCTTACAAATACCAACGTAATATACACGTCTATGTTTTTTTAAATTCGATTTAGTCGTTACCAGTATAGCAACTAACAACACCATGCATCATGATGTGCCGGTAAAAATTGATAGGTATTTTTTAAATGCATCAATGAATCATGATGATAAATAAAGAAAGAGTAGACCGGCGTAAAGGTGTGAGCAACACAAAGCGCATTACCACACCGCCGACTCTCTGTGTTCAGAATAGAATATGAATAACAGCTTAACAAGTGACAACACAATCAGAAACCCGCAAAAAATTCTCAGCAACAAGAGGGGGCTCTTGCTTATGCCTCACTAAGGGCATCTGTTTGCCGAATTAATTTATCAAGATTGTCGGCATTAGGGTTGAGCTGGTTAATCTGTTTAATAATCCGCCTTGCTCGTACAGCGGACTTATCCTTGATTGCCTGTTGAGCCATCGATATTAACCGACCGACCTTACCATCGATATAGCCCACTAATTTGCGCGAGTACAAATTCATCTGTTCCTGATTATTAATACTAGCGTAATACTGCACCAACACATGAAGCTGGGGTATTTCAAGCTCAACCAGGCCAATAAGTTCGCCCATTGCTTTTCCCGCTTGACGTATATCGGTTCGAGCAGCGCCTGTTAATTGCCACAAGCGCACGCTTTCACTTTGCGGCCTTAAATCCATTAGTTCCGTCCAACGTGCCTGCATAAACAGCATTTTCGCCCAAAGGCTATTACGTAATTGCAGATCTTGAATATCACTAATGGCATTACCAGCCTCGTTAAAACGCTCCAATCTCATCATCGCATCAGCATATTGCCGATGCGTTCTATCAGGCCAAACTGTTTCAGTTTTATAAACCACCTCTGCCGCCTCATCATCAAATGTACGGTATAACCCTTCAATATCTACCGCTTTAGCTTTGACTTCATCGACGGCACTCAAATGCCTCCCTACGTGACCCGCAACATTGTCTTGGTCCCATTGATAGAAATAGTGCGCAAGGCTAAATAATTTTTCAGATAAATCAGTATCGAGGTAAGGCAAGATATCTAAATCGTAATGCTCCCATAACAATGAATAAGGATTTTCCTCATCCCGGCCATCACCATCCAGCGATGACAAGCGCACCTCGGATAGAATATTAACATCAGTATTGGAGCGAGCGTTCCCTGCCGCCGCTAGCGCCTGCTCCCGAGATAATGCGAAATAACCAAATAATGCTTGTGGAACAGGTAGTCCGTTATGATCGAGGACTTTTTTCAGCCTCTCCCCCTTCATTCGCACGCCTATTCGATCGTAATCAAACACCAGTTTGTTTTCCGACCCAAACAATAAAAAATCGCCGGATGACATATCTGCAAATGTCGCTCCGTTTGGAAATACACTATAAAACGCCTGCAGAATAGACCGTAATGTAGTGGCATCCATTCTGAACAGGCTAACCCATTGACCATAGATGCCGCCATCAGCAAGGCGCGAATGAACAATTTCAAAAAACTCTTTGGTAAACACCGTAGAGGCTCGTGACAACCAGGGATGCGAAGGCTGCGAAGCAATAATGTCATATTTTGATTGCTCTAATAATAACGTATTTCTCGCATCATTAAATTCAAGCGTGACCCGCGGGTCTTGCAGCACGGGCATTGGACCACCGGCCATAAATTCCCCCGCATCGATCACCGCCGGCTCTAACTCAACAACCTTTATATTTTCCAGCTCCTGGGTTAACGTTAATGCGGTCGTTGTATACCCTCCCCCAAACCCCACAACAAAGGCACTCTTGGGGTTGTCATGTAAAAAGTAGGGAATCAACCCCAGTAAATATTCCGGAACGGGTACACGCAGGTCATCTTCCTGGTCAAACCCGGACTCGTTTAAACCGTTGTTTTGCAGATACACATAACGACCACCGTAAGATACCAAGCTAATAACGCCAGCCTTACCTTCTTTAACAAACAGCACTTCGGGGTTTTTAACACGATTACCATCATCATCACGTTGATACTGAACAGATGCAATCAGCGGCTTAAAGTTGATAGACGGAAAATACCAGTTTGCTGAGATACCAAGCACGATTAACGTCACTATAACTGAGCGCGGCACCAAACCGACAACTGGCCTGATAAACACAATGGACAACAACAATAACGCGATAGCCGCGCCTGTCAGTAATACGTTGGTCCCGTAATATGGAATCACCCAAAACCCTGCCACTACAGAGCCCAATATACTCGCAACAGTATTAATGGCATAAGCTTTCCCAATCCGCGTCCGTATCCCCGTTAAACCACCACAATATAACTTCAAACTTAATGGGAAAAGGGCGCCAAATAATACGGTTGGAACAATCAACATAAAAAACACGATAATATATTTCACCGCATGGCGTACCCAGGCCTCAACCGGAAAATGATTAACCGATTCGTAAAACGCAGGTAGATAACTTAGCATGCCACGGGAAAATAATAGTGAAACACCCAACGACACTAAACCGACCGCCATCCAATACTCTGGCCGCTTAATGTCATCCAAATAAGACCGAATCACCCAGGCCCCCGCCGCAATTCCAAATAAAAATATCGCCAGTATTGCCGCAAATCCATAAATTGTAGTGCCCGTAAATATGGATAAATACTTGGTCCACCCCACTTCTGTTGCAATCGCCACAAAACCAGTTGCAAACAAAACAAGCAATGCTTGCTTACGCAACGGTGCTTCTTCATTATTGCTCACCGCTAACGCAGGCAAGGCACGTTCATTCCCGCCCAGGCCAACCGTCTCCTCCGGAAAGCAAATCACTTTTTTAGCATATACCGCAATAACCACAATAGAAGCATTGATTAAAACCGCAATATAGACTGCACCGTCAAGCCCCCAATTCGGCACAAACACAAACCCGGCCAGCAGAGCCCCCAACACAGCCCCACCAGTATTGAAACTATATAGCTGACTAACACGTAAACCGATTTGAGACTTGTTGTGCACCAGCATTGATGCCATAACTGGAAAAGTAGCCCCCATACACATGGTCGGTATAATAAGTAACGCCATCGTTACTAAAAATTTGACCTCAAGCAGGGAACCCCACTGTGGAAATGCCGACATAACCAAATCCAGGTTTAACAACACGGGCAATAAAATAAGGCCAGACAGCCCGATAATCACCTCTAGAACAATATAAACACTAAGCGCATTAAATTTGTTTTGAATAAGCCGCTCTGCCAAATAACTACCGATTGCAAGCCCCAAAAAAAATGCTGCCAACACGATACTTATTGAAGCGCTGGTAGACCCCATACTAAGCCCTAACAACCGAACCCAAACAACTTGATAAGTTAGACTCGCCAACCCCGACAGCAATAAAAACAAAACCGCAAACCTCTGCATAACCAACAACCTTCTTTTTGAATGAATAAACCCCCGATAGGGACATCCGTACAAACCCAATCTTTCGTTCAACAAAAAGTTATTTCCCCTCCCCCTTCAAACACCCCGGCCTACCAACAACGCATGTCGGTTACACCCAACATACGCTAAATCCCCTGACCAAACACCCCCAATAAAAACACCTACGAACCAACAAATAAACACCTACCAAACCTCAAAAAAGCACAATAATCAACCACATTAAAATTTACTCGGGCATCCCCATATCTTATTAATAAATCTAAATTTATTAGAAAGAACTCTTGATGAAAAAAGAAAAAAAACCGTAATCAATCTAAAAAAATACCCGAAATCGACACCTACGTGAATTTATCATCGTACTACTCATAATATTAATTTAACTTTATATAATTAACCTTATTTCGATAAATTAACCTGTATATTAATAATATTAACAATACATATATATCAATTACTTATTAAGTATATCATCAAATTATACCGACTTAGTATGTGCATTTTCTGATTTACCTGTAAAGGATTGACCGAATACCAAAGCATGTGCTAATTTGGTCTCGATCTTCGCACTATCATGGTATGAGCTTGGTAAGACGTTACCACGGTGCATCCAGGAAGAAGATCATGGGGGCAAAAACCTGGAGCATAATCACGCTGTATATGCCCTAAGGGTTTGCCAAGCTTAAACCGTTTAAACACACTCGTTTAGACGCCAAAAGCTACAATCGTTAAATTCGCATAACCTGAAGGAGAAAACTATGGGTATGGGCGGAGGCGGCGGTGGTATGGGCGGCGGCGGCGGTGGTGGTATGGGCGGCGGCGGCGGTGGCGGCATGGGTGGTGGTAGAGGCGGAGGTGGTGGCGGCGGCATGTAAGCCGACGACACACTCGCTTTAACCATTATCTATGTTGTTACGCTGCTGCTAATCCAGCGCTCGGGACAAGTAGAGGTAGATTATGACCGCGCTTATCAGGCAGTAACATCGTCAAAATAAGTTATCTTGGACATAGGATACTTACCTGGGCAACCGACCACGCACGCAAGCTATACACATCGTTATACAACTTTGGCAATTACTGCCAAAGGGGAGAGGGTGTAGGGAACGCTATTAATTTAGCTGCCCCTCACTCTCTCTTTATATTTACTGCTTTTTTGTTACTGCGCTTTTTAAATCACTCACTCTTGCTAATCCTTTCACGCCTGTTTTTTTACTAGCCGATAACGACCTTGCTTAAAAACAACATCGCTCAATAACCTCGTTGCTTAACGGCAAAGTTACTTAATAGCAGATCCGTACTCTACCCTCATTAACTTACCGTTGTCTGCCATTGAACCGCCCGCTTATATCCTTCGTGATAATTATAAAGCTGCTCGTGCTTACCGGATAACATCACACCATCGTTGGTCAAATACATCACACGATCGGCTGACCGAATTGACGAATAACGATGAGCGATAATAAGCGTTGTTCTATTAGCGCGGAGTTTTTGCAGCGCCGATACAAGCACTTGCTCTGACTCACTATCCAGTGCTGACGACGCCTCATCCAAAATTAGGATAGGTGCATCTCTTAAAAATGCCTGAGCGATTGAAAGTCGTTGATATTGACCCACGGACAAATTAACGCCATGCGCGCCTATCCGCGTCTCCAACCCAGAAGCGAACGATTCAATAAACTCCCAAGCAACACTGTCTTTACAGGCGGCAATTATTTGTGCTTTTGATGCATGGGGATTCGCTAACCTTAAATTGCCAATAATAGTATCACTAACAAAAAATGGCTCCTGCCAAACGACCGAAACATTACGCCTTAGCGATGCCAGACTTACCGATGCTATATTAACGCCATCAACCTCAATGCTACCGTGTTGAGGCTCATAAAAACGCATAATCAGCGCAGCAAGCGTCGACTTACCCGAGCCACTGGCCCCCACAAGTGCCACTGTCTCACCGGCCCGGATCGTTTCCGAAGCCCGATTAAACACCGGCTTATCCGTGTTAGGGTAAGTAAATGATAAGTCGCGTATAACGATCTCTCCCTGGGTAACGTGCAATTCGTCAGATGCTACGTCGACGACATTGGGCTTACTGTTCATTACCGCCATAACCCGTTCAGCAGCCCCCACATCCCCCTGCAACTGAATAGGAATTTGCGCAATCCCGCGCACAGGCACTGACAAATACCCCAAATAAACAATAAAACTGACCAGTACGCCTACCGACAGCCGTCCCGATTGAATACCATCAAGGCCACTGTAGACGACAATAATACCCACCAAATAAATAAGCAGCGCAAAAACACTATTATACAAAACGTCTATTTTGCGCATTTTCAATCCCCAGCACCGCGCCTTATCGAACGCCGCAGCATGCCGTGATTGTATTTCCTGCTCTACATTAAATGAACTGATACCCCGCAAATTACCCAAGGTCTGTGCTTCGAACCCTAGCAAATCGCCGTTATAATTAAAGAATTTATTTGCCGCACGGCCTTTTCTGGGCGCTAAAAAGTGTTGTAATAAATAAAAAAGAGGCGCTAGCAACAGGGCAATCAACGCAAGCTGCCAGTCTATCCAAAACAGCATGGCTATATAAAACACCAGCACCAGCAGATGAGATAATAAATTTAGGGGAACATCCAAGACAAAGGTAATTAGGCGATCAATGTCATTACTTAAGCGAGCGATTAAATCACCCCGCTCGTACAGCCCTGTAACCGGGTGAGAAAGTGTCATCACGTGAGATAACAAATGGGTCCGAACGCGCCCGATATAACGCAAACTAACCGCATTAAAGGTATGAAAATAAGCGAACTGGAAGCTCTGGTTAAGCAATACAACAACCGCCAGAATCAATAATGTTGTGTTTAGCTGGCTGTAATCAGTAGCCGTTAATATCGAAACTGCACTACCTAACAACCATATCATAACCGTATTGGCGACGGTAATGACCAGCAAAAATGCACACATCAATAGAATGTACACTTTATCTGCTTTTATATAAGGTAAAAAAAATGGACTAACCGATTTGAGCCACTTAAATAACTGCCATAGCGATGCATGCATCGTATACTTTCCGCCCTTTAAAAAAAACACACTGCCTTAACCTAAATTCCGCAGTTGGCCGCGCAATCAGCACTACTCGGGTTTTGTTCTCCACCGACTCCGTCTATGGAATCATCTGCAGACCGTCCAACGGCGGAATGTAGGCTCATGGCCCACGCAACAAAGCCCCCGCCCTTAACTACATTATCAACCAAAACGTATTAATAGGGAATCACGCGACGATGAGCGATCACAATAGCCTCACAAATATACTCTCCGCACTTAATATGGAAACCTTAAGGACCCCATTGGCACTGAGTGAAGTCTACTCATGCTTGTCTTACTATACCCGTAATATTTTATTTAGGTGTTAAGCGTGTGTCATATTCAGAACATCAAAAGCAAACTCTATAAAAAAGACACCATGACAAGCAATCGCCGAAGAAGAATTATTACACGGACCACAACGCCACGATGAGATTGAGAGGACGTGCCATTGCCCCCTAAATATCAATCGTTATAGGCATATATACCCGTAGCGTTTGAGATTTAGGTGTTAAGCGTGCGTCATATTCATTTCATGGCACCAACAGTAGGTTCCTTTAAGAAAGGCGAAATACCAAGTAATGCCGGACTATTGCGCGGTATTTCAACACCGCCATGGGATTAAGAGGACGTGCTATTGACACCTAAACCTTAATCGCTACGGGTATATACCCGCGGAATAGGCAAATCCTGCCAATAAAAAAGGCGTCGCCAGGGACACCTATTGATATCGAGTTGCTAAAATTTCATTAAACCTTAGCGAGCCTGACTTGCCGTAAGGGAGATACTTGCAAACTGATGAGTGGACAGAATTCTATAAGGTTATATTACCGGCCATCCCCACCAAACAATTGGAGCAGATAATAGGCAACATTACGACTTACAGTGCGACACTTTTTTACAAGGCCTTGGTGTTACAAAATACCTTGCAACAACAAAATACTTTTTGGTAAAACAAATAAAACAAGAGGAGACACCCATGCCTTTGTTCCTCTTGTTATCCTTACCACAGCTATCGCGAGCCGCCCGAAAAACTAATAATCCGCTTTCACCGCCCCCGGTGATTTCTTACTAAAGTTGATATAATCTATTTTTGCCAGTAATTCGTTTATTTATAATAATAACAACCGTTTTATGTCATTGGCGCTTTGCACTATTCTTTGCACCATAATCAAGCACCACGATTGCCATTAACTGGCTTACAACAACTACTTTACAACTCACTTAGGTCGTTCATTAACCAAATCTAGATCGAGTGTAACAACCGCAATTCATTGGCGTCAAGCAATATATGTATCCGCATCACCACACAGCTTGTCATTTAAATAATTGATTTATAAAATTATTTTATATACCTCTGACAGACCTAGATTTAATACCCGAACGGAAGGGCATCAACGCCAAATGATTGATATCCCATCAAAAACTAAAAAGCCCCGCAATAGTGCGGGGCTCCGAATAGCATGCAAATAATAGGTGCAGCAGAATTTACATCATTCCGCCCATACCACCCATACCGCCCATGCCACCCATATCAGGCGCAGCTACACCACCTTCTTCTTTAGGGATTTCAGCGACCATAGCTTCGGTAGTAATCATCAGCCCTGCAATCGATCCCGCATTTTGCAATGCAGTACGGGTAACTTTAGTTGGATCAAGAATACCCATCTCAACCATATCACCATAGGCATCAGTTGCCGCATTAAAACCGAAATTACCTTTACCTTCAGCAACCTTGTTTAACACAACCGAAGGCTCACCACCAGCATTGGCAACGATTTGGCGTAAAGGCTCTTCCATCGCACGACGCGCAATATTAATCCCTACGTCCTGATCGTGATTATCCGCTTTAAGGTCTTTAATAGATTGCAATGCACGAACCAACGCGACACCACCACCAGGCACTACACCTTCTTCAACCGCCGCACGTGTTGCATGCAGCGCATCTTCAACGCGCGCTTTCTTTTCTTTCATTTCCATTTCGGTTGTTGCGCCCACTTTAATGACAGCAACACCACCAGCCAACTTAGCAACACGCTCTTGTAATTTTTCTTTATCGTAATCGGAGCTTGCTTCTTCGATTTGCGCACGAATTTGACCTACACGAGCTTCAATGTCAGCACCTTTGCCAGCACCATCAATAATCGTGGTGTTTTCTTTTGTGATCGACACGCGCTTTGCAGTACCCAAATCTTCAATCGTGGTTTTTTCCAAAGAAAGTCCTACTTCCTCAGAAATAACAGTGGCTCCTGTTAAAATCGCGATATCTTCAAGCATTGCTTTACGACGATCACCAAAGCCAGGCGCTTTAACGGCACTCACCTTCACAATACCACGCATGTTATTAACAACCAACGTGGCCAGGGCTTCGCCCTCTACGTCTTCGGCAATAATCATCAATGGCTTACCGGCTTTCGCAACCGCTTCAAGTACTGGCAACAATTCACGGATGTTGGAAATTTTCTTGTCATGAATCAGAATATAGGGAGATTCCAGCTCTGCACTCATGCTCTCCTGGTCGTTAATGAAATACGGAGACAGGTAACCACGATCAAACTGCATACCTTCAACCACGTCCAGTTCATTCTCTAAACCAGAACCTTCTTCAACGGTAATAACGCCTTCTTTACCAACTTTACCCATGGCATCAGCAATAATACGGCCAATGCTGGTGTCAGCATTGGCTGAGATCGTACCCACTTGCGCAATAGAGTTGTCATCTTCACAGGTTTTAGATAAACCTTGCAACGCATCTACTGCCGCAGCAATCGCTTTATCAATACCACGCTTAAGATCCATTGGGTTCATACCGGAAGTAACGGCCTTCATGCCTTCCGTCAATATAGATTGTGCCAATACAGTGGCGGTCGTGGTTCCATCACCAGCGATATCAGAGGTTTGAGAAGAAACTTCCTTAACCATTTGAGCGCCCATGTTCTCGAATCTATCTTCCAGTTCGATTTCTTTAGCGACGGAAACACCATCTTTAGTAATGGTGGGTGCACCAAAACTTTTCTCTAATACGACGTTGCGACCCTTAGGCCCAAGTGTGACTTTTACAGCGTTGGCCAGAACATTAACACCGGCTAGCATGCGGTGACGTGCGCTGTCGCTGAATTTCACTTCTTTAGCAGTCATATAATAACCCTCTTCCTATAAATATTGAATATAAATTCTTTTAAAATCAAATAATTACAAGCAATTCCGTTAATGGAAAGCTTAATTGGTAATTACACCGGTAATGTCGTCTTCGCGCATTACCAATAAATCTTCACCTTCGACTTTCACTTCGGTGCCACCATACTTACCAAAAAGAACTTTATCTCCCACTTTGACATCCAACGGGCGAACTTCACCGTTTTCCAAAATTTTCCCTTTCCCAACAGCAACAACTTCACCTTGAACTGGCTTTTCTGTGGCAGAATCCGGAATCACGATACCACCTGCGGAGGTCCGTTCTTCCTCTGTGCGACGTACGATTACACGATCATGCAAAGGACGAATATTCATTCACTATCTCCTTGATAGATACAATATTTTTAATAGTTAATGGACAATTTAGTTATACCGTTCAAACCATTATGATTTTAACTTAGCATAAATATAAGAGTGTCTGGCACTCTACTTAGATGAGTGCTAATAATAGTAGCGATTAATTGAAAATCAAGGGGGTGGCTTTAAAATAATTGCATTGGTAATGCATCAGCAGCCATGTGGAAAATGATTAGCGATCGTCCTCCCGACGATACTCGCCCTCAATAATTTTACGGTCCTCCGATTGACGACCATAACGGCCATTGCCTGGCGGTGTGGAAAATCGAAAAATACGTTTAAAACACCATAATGCGACAGGACGACGTATGGATGGCACTAAACACAAAAAACCAATCGTATCAGTAAAAAAACCAGGCGTTAATAACAACGCCCCCGCAATGAGCAGCATTGCGGCTTCCAGCATTTCAATAGCAGGAATACTACCTTTTTCAAGGGTTTGCCTTACGCGGTTTAATGTAGAAAACCCTTGCAAACGTAGCAGCCAGGCACCCAGTACCGCGGTAAACACCACCAAAAAAATAGTTGGCAATGAACCTATAAGTGAACCGACTTCAATTAGCAGATAAATCTCGATGATGGGAATAATAAAGAAAAGCGCGAGCAATATAAGGAAGGGATTCATAACGATTTATTTAAATTTGGTAACAAATAAATTGGGCTGGCGTCTTCATGTTATTGAGTGCAGCATCAATAGCGCGCTACACTAGGTCGTTAGTCTCGTGGTTTGTGTCCGTCATTAATTGTTATGTCATTAATTATCATATCATTTATTGTATTGGGCACAGAAAATCGATAATTTACCATAAAGGCGATAGATCACTGGAAAATCAGTTAATATGCCGTAGGCTTTTTGCCCTGTAACGAATGGCATATCATTAAGTGCATGGTTTATAAAGCCAAAGCTTACAAAGCCAAACTCGCTATCACTGAATTTGTCTCTCCTAAAATTCATGCAGGCATTACATTAACCACGAGCCTGGACGATGAATTAACGTTGGAACTAACGTTGAGTGAATAGCTTCATTCGCACACAATGCGAAATCACTATACTGCTTATGTATTACAGTTGCAAACCCGGGAATCAGCCATCATGACAGACAATTTGATGTTAAGATTATACACTGGTAACGAGATTAAACTCACGCAACCACTGGCTAACCCCCTTGTTGGCGAACCCACGGTGATACCCCGAAATACCGCGCCTGGCTTGGCATCCCTTGACCAATGGCAAGGTATACATAACGAAAGTCGAGGCATAGCGCTCTTCGCCAAAACGAAATCTCGCGCCTACCCAACGGTGCCGCAGATCTCCAGTAAACCTCATTCGCCTGAACTTCCAAAAATAATCAGTGTCCCCATAACCAATGGTTTCGCTAATTATTTACCGGAAAATGACGAAAATGTAGTAACCAGCCGTTAAACCGAGGTATTAATGAAAAATCAAACAACACTGAGCACCACATCCTGGTTTGCACATCTAGTTTTTCTGGTATTTTACAGCAGTTACAGCTTTGCTACTGTAAGCGATATTGATGCTGGGTTTGGCGACGAACCACTGCCCCCCGATCAGGCATTTGTAATGACCACAAAAGTGCTCGATACGAATATGGTTCGGGCACAATGGCAAATTGTCGATGGCTACTACATGTACCGGGACAAGTTCAAATTTGAAAGTAACACCCCGGGCATCGCCATTAATCCCGGCATATACCCCGACGGCGTCATTAAAGAAGATGAGTTTTTCGGAAAGGTAGAAACCTATCGCGGCAATATTAACATCGATATCCCCCTATCTCGATTATCTGATACCAATACGCTCGACTTTACCGTCACATCACAAGGTTGCGCCGATATTGGTATTTGTTACCCACCACAACAGCAGGTGGTAACGCTATCACTCCCAGCCATGCCAACCACATCAAGCCCAATGGCAAGCCAGGCCGCCGCCCCCCTTGCAGAAGAGTCATCATTCAACCCGCTATCCGCGCTCAAGCGATTCGGTAATTCACTCGGGCTAGGCACCTCCGACGATAAATTTTTACCCCCGGAGCAGGTATTTATATTTTCAGCTGATGTTGAAAATGGTAATCATATTAGCGCCACATGGAAAATCAAAGAAGGTTATTATTTATACCGTGACAAATTTGCGTTTTCCCTCGAAGACGCCAACGGAATCAGCATCGGAAACATCACGATGCCCAAAGGCGAAGAAAAGATTGACGAAGCCTTTGGCAAAATGGTCGTTTATCATGATGAAATTGTTATCGATATTCCGTTACAACGCACCAATCTTGACGCCACCACTGTTTCATTAGTCGCAAAATACCAGGGTTGCGCAGAGGCGGGGTTTTGTTACCCACCCATGCAACAAGTAATGCCTTTATCCCTACCTAAAGGTCAGGCTATGCCGGCCTCCCTACCCGGTATTGGCCAAAGCAGCTCCGTGGCAACTGATTCAGGGCTGGTGGCTTCAGAGCAGGATCAAATTGCTGAGTCGCTAGCCAGTGGTAACACGCTGCTAACGATACTGACCTTTTTTGGTTTTGGCTTATTACTCGCCTTTACCCCCTGTGTTTTTCCCATGGTCCCCATTTTATCGAGCATTATTATTGGACAGGGACAACAGATCACAACGCGTAAAGCATTTACCATGTCGTTGGTATACGTGCTGGCTATGGCCGTTACCTACACCTTTGCCGGAGTGATAGCCGGAATTTTTGGAGAAAATTTACAAGCCGCATTTCAAAACCCCTGGGTATTAGGCAGCTTTAGTATTGTGTTTGTTGCATTGGCTTTCTCCATGTTTGGGTTTTACGATATTCAGATGCCTAGCTCTATCCAAAGCAAACTGACCGCATACAGTAACAAACAACAGGGTGGCACCTTAATCGGTGTTGCCATTATGGGGTTTCTATCCGCGCTCATCGTCGGCCCCTGTGTTGCAGCCCCCTTGGCCGGCGCGCTAATCTACATTGGCCAAACTGGCGATGCAGTATTAGGTGGCATGGCCCTGTTTGCACTGAGCTTAGGAATGGGCGCTCCGCTGATTGCTATAGGCGTATCAGCCGGAAAACTGTTACCCAAAGCCGGCACCTGGATGGATGCAGTAAAAGCCGTCTTTGGCGTCATGATGCTCGCAGTCGCCATATGGATGCTGGAGCGCATTATTCCGGCAGCAATTTCTATGTCGTTATGGGCAATATTGCTCATCGTCTCCGCGATCTACATGGGGGCGCTGGAGCCTGTAGGAGACGGTCGCTCCGGCTGGCGTAAGCTCTGGAAAGGCCTGGGTGTTGGCGCATTAGTGTATGGTGCCCTATTACTGATCGGCGTAGCCAGCGGCGGTAAAGACGCACTACAACCGTTAAGCGGCGGTTTTATGGCATCGGGCGGTTCAACAGGCGCTCAGCCCCATCAAAAACTGGTTTTCACCAAAGTCAAGGGGCTGGAAGAACTCGAACGTGAACTGGCCAAAGCGACGGCTCAAGGCAAAATAGCCATGCTGGACTTTTACGCCGACTGGTGTGTGTCCTGCAAGGAAATGGAAAAATACACTTTTTCCAACCCCGGAGTACAACAATCGCTAAAAGACGTGGTGTTGTTAAAGGCCGATGTAACCCCTAACGATAAACTCGACAAAGCCCTACTCAACAAGTTTGGGCTGTTTGGCCCACCATCAATATTATTTTTTGATAAACAAGGACAGGAACAACGCCCCTATCGCTTGGTTGGGTTTCTCAATGCAGAGAAATTTGAAGCACATGTTCGTCGAGTTTCTAAAATTTAACGCGATGCAAATCATGCTCAAACACTATCTGGCGCTGGTAACGACTGTCGAGATAAGCGATACCATCACAAAAGAGCAAATGCAGCGCACAACAAGATAGACCAACAGGTTATGGATATAATAAAAGGGGAAGGGACAAAATGAAGCCACAGCATATTGGGTATCTACTTTTATTTGTTGTCGGTATATGGGGAGGCAATGAACTGGTTAAACTCATGTCCAATCAGGAAGACGTTCAACAAGCGGCGCACGCCACAATCAACACCCAAGTATCCAATTTTGAACTACCTGATCTGGAAGGTGTTCCCCACCAGTTTGATGAATGGGCCAATAAAGTAAGGGTGTTAAATTTTTGGGCTACCTGGTGCCCTCCCTGCCGCAAGGAAACCCCTATGTTCATCGAATTACAGGAGCAATACGGCACGCAAGGGCTGCAGTTTGTTGGCGTTGCCATTGACGAATCGGAAAAAGTTAAAGATTTCGTTGACACTTTCGGTGTTAACTACCCTACCCTAATTGGCGCCGAGGATGCCATCGCGGTGGCCAAGCAATATGGCAACCGCTTTGGCGCCTTACCATATACGGTTATCATCAACCGTCAAGGCACTATCGTGCATGCACAAAGCGGTGAGATGACCCGACAAAAAACCGAATCCGTCATCAAGTCTTTACTGTAACACACTTCACTATAAACAACGCCTTACCCCTACCCCGCATGTGCCGCCTCAATAAAAACCATTAGAAAAACTGTTGAACACCAAAAGAAAACCGGCTAGTCGCAGGGTGGCTGGTATCCACCGCGAAATCAAAACGTCCAATAAACCGATAAATTTTAGGCAAAATAATCCGAACCCCTACCCCTGTACTATAAAAAATATCATCGCTATCTGCGCCTGCATCAGGGCTCTCACTATTAACCTGAGCAGCATCGAAAAACACATTAGACTGCAACACAACCCAAGGCCACTTAACACCTGGCATTCGATATTCCAGATTCGCCTGCCAGTAGCTCTCCCCACGAAGCTGTCCATCCAGAAAACCACGAACATGTTCAAACCCGCCAACGTAAAACAAATGCTGCAAACGGTTACTATTGGTTACACCAAGCCTTAGTCTTGCCGCTATATTAGCTTCATGAGAAGGTCGCCAAAATGCCTGACTGTCCCACTCTACGCGATAGAACGTATCATCCGAACCCAATCCCGTCGTCGCCTGTGCCAGCGTTAGCTCAGACACCGCGCCACTTTGTAAATAATTATCATAATCAATGTGCCCGATTCTCAAAAATGTTCTCGCAAGCACAGCGTTTGAAGTCCCACCGTCTTGCAGTTGTGTAATGGTATCACTGCTTAAACCGTTACTTAACTTGGGCTCCTGCAACGAATCCTGATTAAACTCAATACCCAAACCAAGGGTTAACCCATCAAATAGCGCCCTGTCGAGAAAAAAGTTAGCCCGACGCCGATTTAAAACAAAACTCCCTTGCTCAGTACCGTCGGCAGTGTACAAATCCATAGGACGTTTTACCGACCAAATATCCCCACCAAGCCGAACGCGACTATTCATAAAGCGGGGGTTACGAAACCAAGCCACACCGCCTGGCTCGCCATTTCTACTCTCATACTGGGCCCCAAATTCAAGATAATTTCCGCCAGTGTTGATATCATATACCCCCACGACGACATAGGTAGTATCCCCACCTTGATTAACCTTAAAAACGGGAATAGTCGTCCAGGCCTCTTGTAGCTCGAAGACAATGGTTACTTGCCCATTGGCAAAATCCTGCATCAACTCAACATCTACCTGATTAAAGATACGAAGGTTTTTCAAGCGCTGTACGCTTTTCTGTAACGCCAGCAAATCGAGAGGCACACCCCGGCGAATCAGTAATTCGCGTTCTACTACCGCTGAGTTAGTGCGTTTTAAGCCTCCAATAACAATAGCACCGACAAACTGACCCTCAGCCTCAGCTAATGAAATCGCCGACATTTTTGCCTCCCCCCACGAGGGAGCCACAAGCACTACAAAAACAATAATAATATTAAGAACAAATTGATTTATACGCATAATAAAAGCAACAATGTAACAAACCCAATAAAACTCTAGACTGGCAAGCAAACATCACAGCTTTATCACAACGAAGCGATTTCTCAGCCCTCTCTCTAATTGGCGTACCGCATCGCATCTGGCGGGTTGAGTAAACGCAATAAATGATCAATAAAACAGCAGTCGAGAATCGCCTTACAACACTAAAGGACGAGACAGGCATCACGGTGATACCTACCTGTAGTCACGTGCGCTATACTCTTAAACCCACATTAAAACGACTTAACGCTTGAAAACAACACAAGGAAAATATATGTACATTGCAATGAATCGCTTTCGTATTGCCTTAGGACGCGAACAGGACTTTATAGAGATATGGCGAAATAGGGATACCCATCTTAACTCAGTCCCCGGCTTTAAAGAGTTTCATTTACTCCAGGGCGCAACCAATGAAGAGTGCACATTATTTGCTTCTCATTCTATATGGACCTCGGCAGAAGTGTTTATGGACTGGACTAAATCAGAGGCATTTCGAAAAGCACATGCCAATGCTGGTAGCGCAAAAGACATTTACCTGGGACCGCCTCAATTTGAAGGCTTTAACGTGATTATATAGGCTGACGCACTCAACGACTCGAATCAACATGAGTTGCTATCCAAGCCCTCCACCTCGCAGCCCACCGGATGCCGTTATCTGCAACATAAGTACGCATTCGCATCAACCGACGCAACGACAACGTTGGTCACCATCAAAAGCGGTTAATATCGCGAACATTCAATCAAATGCATTGGTGGTTTTTAGCGCAAGCTAAGGTTTTCATAGCCCAGCCTCACATAAATCTGTCAATATTTAACATAAACATGCACCGATCTTCGGCGAATAGTCAATTAACTTCAATGTTACGCCATTATTCCCTGGACAACGCCGTTTTCTTGGGGGATAATTTGTCACACTAGTGCCGAACAGCTTAAATTAATATTTTTTCCCGAAATTGGGCGACGTTCGATACAAAATTGACACAATTTAGACCTTGCTATGTTAAGGCTACTCTTAAACCTATGGATTGGAAGTGTACAATGCCGGAAATTTTGGTACTACATGGCCCAAATTTGAATATGCTGGGTATCCGGGAGCCGCAGCATTATGGCTCCATGAAGCTTAAGGAAATCGACAAGGGCTTAGCTACGCAGGCGAAAAAAGCCGGTTTTATCCTGGAAACACTACAGAGTAACGCGGAGCATACCCTAATTGATCGTATTCATGCCGCGCATAACAGTGACGTCAAATTTATTCTTATTAATCCCGCAGGATTCACCCACACCAGCGTAGCACTGCGTGACGCGTTAAGCGCGGTCGCCATCCCGTTTATAGAAATACATTTATCGAATATCCACGGCCGTGAACCGTTTCGGCAGACCTCTTATTTTTCGGACATAGCACTGGGCGTTATATCCGGGCTGGGCCCACAAGGGTACGAGCTTGCACTACAAGCCGCCACCTATATCATAAGCACTAATATCACTACCACCGATGTTAATAACGCTCACAGTGATACCAAAACATAACGCTTTTGCATCAGACTGAAACCAACGAAGCCATAACGGGCCATTAACAATATATTCAGTTTATTTAATTTTTATTCATCTATTTTTTAACTTTTAAAAATGAAAGCAGGCACCATTTTATGGACATACGTAAAGTAAAAAAACTCATTGAGCTCCTCGAAGAGTCGGGCGTTGCAGAGCTTGAAATTCGGGAGGGCGAAGAGTCAGTGCGAATCAGTCGATACAGCCAAAACGCCGCGCCGATGATTAACGCAGTCGCCCCACCTATGCCCATGGTAGCGCCTGCAGGCATTACTGCACCTGAGAACATCGCCGCTGCCGCCGCACAAGAGGAAGAACTCGCAGGCCATGTGGTTAAATCCCCGATGGTAGGCACCTTCTATAGAGCACCTTCACCAAGCGCCCAGCCTTTTGTTGAGGTTGGACAGAGTGTAAATGCAGGTGACACGCTTTGTATTGTAGAAGCCATGAAGCTCCTCAATCAAATTGAAAGCGACACCAGCGGCGTCATAAAAGCCATTCGAGTGGAGAATGGTCAACCGGTAGAATACGGGCAGCCACTTTTTGTTATTGAATAGCGACTCACCGCCCAAAAACAACGTTGCGTAAAAAATCGCGCATCTTTACTCATAACCATGTTTCAATAAAATACAGTGCCTTGCTATGTTTGATAAGATCGTAATTGCTAACCGTGGCGAAATAGCCTTAAGGATATTACGCACATGCCGTGAACTGGGCATACAAACCGTCGCAGTACATTCCACTGCCGACCGTGATTTAAAACATGTACGCCTCGCCGATGAATCCGTTTGTATCGGTCCCGCACCGTCTCTAGACAGTTATTTAAATATCCCAGCCTTAATTAGTGCTGCCGAAGTAACTGACGCTGTAGCAATTCATCCCGGCTACGGTTTTTTGGCGGAAAATGCGGATTTTGCTGAACGCCTAGAGCAAAGTGGCTTTACTTTTGTCGGCCCTCGCTCAGAAACCATTCGGCTAATGGGCGATAAAGTCTCAGCCATTGAAGCCATGAAAAAATCCGGCGTACCGTGCGTACCTGGCTCCGATGGCCCCTTAGATGACAATAGCGAGCGCACCCTTAAAATTGCAAAACAAATTGGCTACCCCGTCATTATCAAAGCAGCCGCCGGTGGTGGCGGACGTGGTATGCGAGTCGTACATAGTGAATCCAACCTGTTGAATGCCATAACGCTCACGCAAAGTGAGGCCGCAGCGGCCTTTGGCAGCGATGTCGTTTATCTGGAAAAATTTCTTGAAAACCCGCGCCATATTGAAATTCAAATATTAGCCGACCAACACGGCAATGCTATTCACCTTGGTGAACGGGACTGCTCCATGCAACGCCGCCATCAAAAAGTCATCGAGGAAGCACCAGCACCGGGCATCAGCGAAGAATTACGCAATAAAATCGGCAATCGCTGCGCAGAGGCCTGCAAACAGATCCGCTATGTAGGCGCCGGTACATTCGAATTTTTATATGAGAATGGCGAATTTTATTTTATTGAAATGAATACACGCATCCAGGTAGAACACCCGATTACGGAAATGGTAACTGGCATCGACATCATTAAAGAACAAATAAGGGTAGCTGCCGGAGAACCTCTGTCTTACACGCAGGACGAAGTTGTGATTCGTGGGCACGCGGTAGAATGCCGCATTAATGCCGAAGACCCCCATTCATTCATGCCATCTCCCGGATTGATTACTGAGTTCCATGCACCAGGGGGGCTGGGCATTCGAGTAGATTCTCATATTTACAATGGCTATCGAGTACCGCCTTATTATGACTCGATGATCGGCAAGTTAATTGCCTACGGTGAAACACGGGATGCTGCCATTGCTCGCATGCTGACCGCCTTAAGCGAATGTGTCATTGAAGGCATTAAAACCAATATTCCCCTGCACCAGGAAATATTTCAAGATAGTGCATTTCGAACCGGTGGCACCAATATTCATTACCTCGAAAAGAAATTAGGCTTGTGACAAAAGTCGCCCCACAACCGCAAAACCTGAAACTGCCTCCAAGCACCCACAATTAACCAATACAGGGGGAGCATTATGCCGTGGGTCCAACTGACATTCAGTACCGAAAAAGAAACCGCGCCCGCACTGTCAGACGCGCTTAGCAATTTAGGGGCAGCCTCAGTAACCTTGCAGGATGCGGCAGACCAACCCTTATTAGAGCCCGGTGTTGGTGAAACCCCGTTATGGCAACAAGTGATTGTCACGGGTCTCTTCAGCACCGAGCTAAACACCGACGCCATTATACTCGCCTTGTCGAAAATCATAACCCCACTCCCCCATTGGCAACAAACACACCTCGACGATAAAGTATGGGAGCGAGAATGGATGCAGCACTTTCATGCCATGAAGTTTGGCCAACGCACCTGGATATGCCCCAGCTGGGAAACACCGCCGGAGCCGGATGCCATTAATATTCTACTCGACCCGGGACTGGCCTTTGGTACAGGTACTCATGCAACAACAGCACTTTGCCTTGAATGGCTAGATGAACACATTAAATCCGGTGAAACCGTAATCGACTTTGGCTGTGGCTCCGGCATCTTAGGCATTTGCGCCCTCAAACACGGCGCTGCAAAAGTGTGGGGCATTGACAACGACCCACAAGCGATCACTGCCACCGCTGAAAACGCCCGAAAAAATCAGGTCGACGATAAGCTCGAGGCCATATTGCCCGGTCAAACCCCCAGCCAACTCGTCGACATTGTCATGGCAAATATTCTCGCAGCCCCCTTGTTGGAACTTGCCCCCCTGTTTGCGGACCACACTAAACCTGGCGGTTTTGTAGTATTGTCGGGCATATTAGACAGCCAGGCGCAAACCATAATAAACGCTTACCAACCCTGGTTTCAGCTGAACACTGAAGCACAGCGGGACAACTGGGTTCGACTGGTCTTTGAGCGACGCCTAGCGCAATAGAAACCGTTATAATACGTTTTTTGGATCAATAGCTTAAATTGACGCTATAATTCACGAAGATAGCCACACTTTTCAGTGACATTACGTTTTTATAATATTAAAATTTGCCGCATTAACAAAGCAAGACCGTGAACCGTTCACGGTCTCGAATAAAAACACCAAAAATAATATTGTGCCCCGTTTTGCACAGGTACCAATAGCTTAACAGTTGATCTACAATGACTTTATACAACAACATCAACTTACATAACGAAAAGCCGCCAATTAACAACCCAGGCTTATACGGGAACCGGACACCATAATGCAAAACCAGAAATTCGGCTAAGCACCCTAACGCCAAAACCATTAATGGCGCGTATTTTGCTACTCCGAAGAAAGGCAATCGTATGCAACCTTAACAATCAAAACAGTGGATTATGTATACCCAGTGCCCCAAATGCTTGACCTACTTCCAAGTTTCCGCCGACCATCTTAAAGTCGCGCAAGGTAATGTTCGTTGCGGCCAATGCCGCAACGTATTTAGCGCATTGGGAAACTTAACAGAACTGCCGCCTCAACCCTCACCCCAAGAGCATGGCAATAGCGCAAACACCTCAAAGACGAAAGCGAGCGCCACCAATATCCCTGCTAAATCAAAGCAGCAAAGCAATTTAAGTGATGCCATCGCCGCGATTCAGGCACTCAATCAATCTTCAGAAAAGCTCCATCTGTTTTCAGAAGACAAATCGCATTACCCCCATCAGCTTGGCAGTAATTCAGCTATTAAACACGGAACGAGCTCATCAGGTAGTAATTCAGCGGCCCGAAAACTACTACAACCAGACCCTTTAGATACACACGAAAATATTCCCGAGTTAAACCCTAATGAAATGCCCGAGGAATTCAATGATTTTAATTTTGACGAAGCACTCAAAGCGGTCGATGAAATTGGCATTGATAACCCCCCCTCAGACGACAGCCCGATTCACTACGGCATCAACGATGATGAAGATATAACGCCAGCCATCGACGGATCACATTTAGTCGAGGACTATACATCATCAACCAACGCACCTTATATCGACAATAGCGAAGAAGCACCTCACCCTGAAGAAAACAACGCCCCTGAAGAACGCACACCAGACCCCCCTCAGCCTGCGGACAAACAGAAAGAAACCGAAGAAATTCTTTCATTAGATGAAACAACCGAACAGGTAGCTGAAACGGCTCAACCAGAAACCACTGAAGTTCCCATTGAAGCTACTATTGAAGTTCCTGCTAAAGCTCCTACCAAAGCTCCTACTGAAATTTCTACTGAAGAAGCTATAAAAGAAATAACATTCCCCGACTTGGAATTACCGGAAACACCACCCACCTCTCTTGCGAAGGGCAAAATCCCCAATAATAGCCCTGTAGAGCAATTAAAAAACATCCCCTCTCTGCCCAAACAACTCATCGACGACTTTCAGCAGGATCAACATATGCTAACTTCAAATCACCGTTCTATTATCACCTGGGGCATGGGCAGCTTATTATTAATGTTTGTGTTTCTTGGTCAAACAATTTACTTCAAACACAACGAGCTTGGGCAAATCAATCAACTAAGGCCCTGGATAGCCTTTTTCTGTCAACACACCAATTGCGAACTTCCAATGCAGTCTGACATCACCCAATTGGAATTACTTGGACAAGACATTAGGAGCCACCCAACCTCAAGCCATGCTCTATTGGTCAGTGCAACCATCATCAACAATGCCTCCTACACTCAGCCTTACCCAGGCGTTCAACTCAACTTCTCTGACATTAATGGCGAAAAGGTTGCCGTGCGAAATTTTGAACCAAATGATTACGTTGTTGCCGATCACAACACCAATAAAGGCATGGAGCCCAATACGCCCTTTCAAATCGAACTGGAAATCATCGACCCCGGCAAAACTGCGATTAATTTTGAATTTGATTTTTTCTCAATGTAACCCAGTAGCTACCAAGACTTTAGATCAACGTCAAGTAAAGTTTTCACAAAAAGAAAAAAGTTACAAAATATCAAAAGAACCACTTTATCCTTAAACGGTTAGCGAGTATTATTTGTCTTCCATTACACCCTCTGCTAGAAAATAGTGCAGCAATATGCAAATCGGTCCGTACAAACTCGATAACAACCTTGTGTTAGCGCCTATGGCAGGTGTTACTGACAGGCCGTTTCGCCAACTGTGTAAAAAGTTAGGTGCTGGACTAGCCGTATCTGAAATGGTCTCATCTAATTCTTTACTATGGGGGAGCGCCAAAACCAAACGCAGAGCCAACCATGATGGAGAGACAGAGCCAAAGTCGATCCAAATTGCTGGGGCTGACCCAAAAATGATGGCCGATGCTGCGCGCTATAACGTCGATAATGGTGCGCAAATCATTGACATCAATATGGGTTGCCCTGCGAAGAAAGTTTGCAATGTCATGGCGGGTTCGGCGTTATTGCAAGACGAACCCCTGGTTGGTCGTATACTGGATGCTATTGTAGCGGCAGTAGAAGTACCTGTTACCCTAAAAATCCGCACCGGATGGGATAAACTAAACCAAAACGGCGTGCAAATTGCGAAACTGGCAGAAAGTGCAGGTGTTCAAGCGCTTTCTGTACATGGTCGCACACGTGCCTGCGGATATAGAGGTGATGCAGAATACTCGACTGTTGCCGCGATCAAAGCCGCTGTTTCTATCCCGATTATTGCAAATGGTGATATTAATACGCCGGAAAAAGCGAAATTGGTATTGGAATCTACAGGCGCCGATGGCATTATGATTGGACGTGCGGCTCAAGGACGCCCTTGGATCTTTCGGGAAGTAGCACATTTTCTGAAAACAGGGGATAATCTACCTGAGCCGAGTGTTACGGAAGTTCGCAACATTCTCCTCGAACACCTGCAAAATTTGTATATATTTTATGGAGAGCATACGGGTGTTCGTGTAGCACGGAAGCATATATCATGGTACAGCAAAGGACACCCTCATGGCGCTACATTCCGCCAAATGGTGAACCGCGTTGATACCATAGAGAAACAGTTACAACTAACCCAGGACTTTTTCGATAAACTGATGATGCGAGAGGAACTTGCAGCATGACAACTGAGCTACCCTCAGCACTTGAAAAACAAGAATCCGTTGATACTTTAGACAGCGGACAATCACTAGCTGATCACATAAAAGAGGTCTTACAGAACTACTATAAAGATTTGGATGGACATGAGCCCGCCCACCTTTATCAGTTGGTTTTGCAAGAAGTAGAGCGTCCGTTACTTGAATCAGTAATGCAATATACCCGTGGAAACCAGAGCAAAGCATCAATTGTGCTGGGATTAAACCGCGGCACATTGCGCAAAAAACTAAAGCAATACGACATAAAATAAAGGATTGAGTACCTGCCAGTAACGGTACATCCGTAATCCGTCAATTATTTTTCCTGTACATACGTGTACATGGCGTATTGTGGCGCTTGACAGCCAGGTGAATGACAAATATCCGCGCATGCGCGGCTAGTCGTTATTTTCCATGGCTGTAAGCGCCTCGCACAGAGTCTGTTACAGTTGTATTATATGCGCGGTGCGGCTTAACAATACCGGATAGTTCTATAAACGGTCGTTGCAATTAAAAAAATAGTCGATAGCTAACGCAAAACACACCGCATATCACCACCAAAAGTCGTACAACATTATAATACGCCATTGCGAATACATCGCTGCATTGTTTAATGCCTTGGTTCTATGCGAGGGTTCGTCAATCACGCGCAGGCTGGCGGCGCGCAATAAGCGATTGACTTTCTGCCGATACTTACAACTGATATTCATAACGAACACAACGCGCCACTATGGCGGCGCCAAGATTGGCAGGCAAAGCGCATAATAAGGAACGCGGCGACACTTTATTGACGCGACATTAGTTACACAAGATGAGTTACACAATATTAGTTGCGTTACATTAGTTGCGTTACATTAGCTGAGCAACACTGGTTATGCCAGATTAGTGACACCGCATTAGTTACATAGCATTAGCGATATAACATTAGTAATACAACGTTAGTAACATAACATTAGCGGCCCAACACTACGTGACGGCATTCACGCATTGCACCAGCAACAACGTGGAACATATACCCCGTGAGCGAAGCGTTAGTTATAACAATAATACCTAAGTTATCAATAACACCTAAGTTACCAACAATACCTAAGTTATAAAAACTGGCAACGGTTACCATAATAATGAACAATAATAACTGGGCATTCACGTTACCCCTTCATTCGTTTTTTTTCCAAACGTTATTTCAAACGTTTACTCCTGAAAATAAACATTCACTTAACCTACAAATCACAACATAGGCACATCATGAATGCAGTAAAACGAGCGATAATTAGCGTATCAGATAAAACCGGAATTGCTGAACTTGCAGAACAACTGCAAAAGCTGGGAATAGAAATTTTATCCACCGGCGGCACCGCCAAGCTATTGGGTGAGCACGGCATACCAACCACCGAAGTGTCGGATTATACAGGCTTCCCCGAAATGATGGATGGACGAGTTAAAACGCTGCACCCCAAAATTCATGGTGGCATCCTCGGTCGACGTGGCATAGACGACCAGATAATGCTCGATAGCCAAATAAGCCCCATCGACCTCGTTGTGGTGAATCTGTATCCCTTTGAAGAAACCACTGCAAGCCCCGATTGCACTCTGGCCAAAGCCATTGAAAACATAGACATTGGCGGCCCTACCCTATTACGTGCAGCAGCAAAAAATCATGCCTCCGTTACCGTAGTAGTCAATCCAGATGATTACCAGCGCGTGCTGCACGAATTACAACAGAACAATGGCACGGTAGCCGATCAAACCCGCTTTGATCTGGCGGTTAAAACCTTTGAACATACTGCCCGTTATGATGCCACCATCGCAAACTACCTGGGACTCTTGCCAGACCCCGCATCGCAGGAACCTGAAACACCTCAGCAATTTCCACGCACTTACAATACACAGTTCATTAAAAAACAAAATTTACGTTACGGCGAAAACCCACATCAATCGGCCGCTTTCTACGTAGAATCTCCCAGCACCGTAAATCAGCAACATAATGCCAGCGTCTCAACCGCACAACAGCACCAGGGCAAAGAATTATCGTTTAACAATATTGCGGATACCGACGCCGCCCTCGAATGCGTAAAGCAATTTGATCATCCAGCCTGTGTCATCGTAAAACACGCCAACCCTTGTGGCGTCGCCACCGGCAACAATATAAACCAGGCCTATAACCGAGCTTATCAAACAGACCCAACCTCCGCCTTTGGCGGTATTATTGCCTTTAATCGTACCCTGGATGCAGAAACCGCCCAAAACATCGTCGATCGACAATTCGTCGAGGTCATTATCACCCCGGAAGTAGATGAAAGCGCATTAACCCTATTAAGCCAGAAAAAAAACATTCGTGTACTCACCTGCGGCAACCTGAGTGATAATACCAAGGCCTACGACTTTAAACGCGTAAATGGCGGGTTATTAGTACAGGACCAGGATCTTGCCATGATAAAACCGGAGCAGTTAAAAGTTGTCACACAGCGGCAACCCAGTGAAACAGAATTACTAGACTTACTGTTTACCTGGAAAGTCGCCAAATTTGTAAAATCGAACGCCATTGTATATGGCAAAGATCAAATGACCATTGGCATTGGTGCCGGACAAATGAGCCGGGTGTATAGCGCCCGAATCGCGGCGATTAAGGCGGCTGATGCAACCCTGAAGGTAGCCGGAGCCGTAATGGCCAGCGATGCGTTTTTTCCGTTTCGTGATGGCCTGGATAGCGCCGCAGACGTCGGCATTACCGCCGTGATTCAACCTGGCGGCTCTATGCGTGACGATGAAGTAATCGCCGCCGCCAATGAACATAACATAGCAATGGTATTGACAGGCATACGCCACTTTCGCCATTAGCAGAATGAGTTCGGTGTAATACGATTGCTATTAGTGATTCAACATAGTGACTCAACATAGCAAACCAACGTGATACCCCTAACCATCCAATAAATGTAAATTATTTTATCCCAAAGGTATTGTTTAAATGAATGTGTTAATTATTGGCAGTGGTGGCCGGGAACATGCGTTAGCATGGAAGGCTGCACAATCAAATAGCGTAACCCAGGTTTACGTCGCCCCAGGCAATGCCGGCACCGCCCTGGAACCTTGCGTGACAAATATTGACATTGCTGCGGATAATATAAACGCATTGTGCACATTCGCTAACGATAACAACATTGACTTAACGATTGTTGGACCCGAAGTCCCCCTGGTACTGGGCATTGTCGACACATTCAAACAAGCGGGTTTGCGGTGTTTTGGTCCCAGTAAAGCTGCTGCACAGCTGGAAGGATCAAAGTCATTCACCAAGGATTTTCTCGCACGGCATAACATACCAACAGCAGCTTACCAAACATTTACAGACTGCGATGCGGCACTTGAATATTTAAACAATCAGACCTTCCCCATCGTGGTTAAAGCCGACGGACTTGCCGCAGGTAAAGGTGTAATCATCGCACACAGCCAACAACAAGCCGCTGATGCCGTGAAAGATATGCTCGCGGGCAATGTATTTGGCGAAGCGGGTAACCGGGTTGTCATCGAAGAATTTTTACACGGAGAAGAAGCCAGCTTTATCGTCATTGTTGACGGTAAAAATATTGTCCCCCTGGCCACTTCGCAGGACCATAAAGCCCGCGATAATGGCGACACCGGACCAAACACTGGCGGGATGGGGGCATATTCACCTGCCCCCGTCGTAACACCAGCAATTCATGACCGCGTAATGAAAGAAGTCATTACGCCAACCGTCAAAGGCATGGCCGACGAAGGACACCCCTATGTCGGTTTTTTGTATGCAGGGTTGATGATTGCAGCCGACGGCACCCCCAAAGTACTGGAATATAATTGCCGCTTTGGTGACCCTGAAACCCAACCGATAATGATGCGTATGGCGACCGACCTGGTCACTTTATGTAATACCGCCATCGATGGCGAACTTGCCACGGCCACCACCGAGTGGGACCCGCGCGCGGCGGTGGGTATTGTGATGGCTGCAGGCGGATACCCCGGCAACTACGCAAAAGGCGACCCTATCAGTGGCCTGCCAATACCCGACAACACAGCAACGGCTGCAGTTAGCATGAATTCAACGGAAATGAATTCGACGAAAGTATTTCACTCAGGTACCCGGCAAATTGACGGCAAAATCGTAACCAACGGCGGACGTGTATTATGTGCCGTGGCTCTGGGTAACAGCGTTAGCGAAGCACAAACACTGGCATATCAACTTGTCGATAAAATTCATTGGGATAACGCCTATTTTCGTCACGATATTGGCTATCGCGCCATTGCCCGCGAAACAGTTGCTGATACCCAATAAAATACCCATTTACTATAATTGGCACTTTATCAATCCGAATTAAATACCATGGGCAGAGAACGACAAAACACGTGTAGCGTACTAAACGTAAAGGTGCTAATTTGAACCAATGGCAACTTAAGCAAGCGTCCTCTTATATCCAACGCGGAGGCATCCTCGCATACCCCACTGAAGCAGTATATGGATTAGGCTGCGACCCCTATAATCCTGATGCCGTATTACGCCTCTTACAATTAAAGCAGCGCCCTATCCATAAAGGCCTTATTTTAGTCGCAGAAAATTACGAACAGCTTGATCCGTTTATCGCCCCCTTGAGCAACGAGATAAAGCGTAAAATTTTTGCCAGCTGGCCTGGGCCCGTCACCTGGATACTGCCCGCCCGCCCTGAGGTACCCCGCTATCTAACCGGGCGGCACACCAGTATTGCCGTCCGCGTTTCAGCCCAAAGCGTCATACAAGCCCTGTGTCGGAAAATCGATCAGGCACTCGTATCGACCAGTGCAAACATCAGCGCCCGCCCTCCCGCGTATTCTGCGTTGGCCGTGCGTACTATTTTTGGCAAAGACATAGACTACATCCTCCCCGGCAAACTCGACAGCACCCAAAAACCCACCGAAATTCGCAATGCACTCAGTAACCAAATAATTCGTCCAGGGTGAGTGCGCAACTCGCAATCCATCATCAATTATATCAAAAAAAGATAACCAGTTAATTTTATAGACAAATGTCGTGGTGTTTTAAGAGGCCACACGACCGTCTAAACAACGGCCTTCCACGTCCGATGTACCCATCGTAATGTTACAAAACCAGTTTTTATAGGGCACCCTAGCATAGAACTTAAAGTCATCAATTGATCGCTTAAAAATAGAGTTAACCCTTTGAAATAATTAAATTAAAGTGCATTTTTTATAACAAATCACCGATAACAAACCACGGGGAACTACCCACGATGACAGACTTGACTTAAAAATATTTACCATTATATTATAATATTAGATATTACTTAATTTACTGGCTTTATGCATGAATCAATATACGGAGATCTTCGATGTCACTGATACCTAATTTTCCCCATGATGGCGTTATCACTATCAATCGCGTCATTTTAAAACCTGATTTTAGCGTCGACGACTTGCAAGAGCGCGTTGCCATGCTCTGCGAAAACGTTAAAACCTACCACTCAGAAACAGGTTTTGTCGGCGGTATGGTCGCCATGAATACAGGCCAGATATCCAACGAAGGCAGTACTGTTGGACAGGCCGTTGCCAGCCCACTTAAAGATAAAGAAGCATTAATCATTACCTTTTGGAAATCGTTTGAAGATCACGAAGAATCACACAAAAGCGAAACCTTTCAGCCATTATTTGAAGAAGTACTAGCGCTTTGTGAAAATGGCAACGAAGAAATTGCCTACACCATGTTGTGGTCGGGTGAAGCCTATACATCTGAACAAGTCGAAGCCGCTAAGGCCGCTAAAGCGAAATACGCATAACCCCCTCTTCGCTGCGCCAGATAATATAAAACGGCTAACCAATGTAGCGGTTAGCCGTCCCCTCCCTGTTCAGTTTTCGCTCATGTCCAACTCACGCGCTGTACCAGCAATGCCAGTCGCTAATCCACCTCAATTTGTGTAAGATTCCGCTTGTACTGATGTTGAGGAAAAAACATGACAACCACGAAAAATGCTATTAATACGGAAACGATTAAAGCCTATCTGCTTGATTTACAACAGCGCATTTGTGCTGGACTGGAGCAAACAGACCAGCAAACCATCTTCAAGGAAGATGCCTGGGATCGCGAAGAAGGTGGTGGCGGACGCTCCCGTGTTATGACCGAAGGTGATGTCTTCGAGCAGGCCGGCGTTAACTTCTCCCATGTGTATGGCAGCAGCATGCCAGCATCAGCAACGGCACACCGCCCGGAACTCAGCGGTCGAAAGTGGCAGGCAATGGGCGTATCGCTGGTCATTCACCCTAAAAATCCCTATGCCCCGACCTCTCATGCAAATGTACGATTTTTTATTGCCACCAAAGACAGTGCAGACCCTATTTGGTGGTTTGGTGGAGGCTTTGACCTTACCCCTTATTACCCCTTTCGAGAGGATGTTGTGCATTGGCACCAGGTAGCCAAAAACGCCTGCGACCCCTTTGGCAAAGAGACCTATTCCCAATACAAAACATGGTGTGATGATTATTTCTTCCTGAAACACCGTAACGAAACCCGTGGCGTTGGCGGCTTGTTTTTTGACGACCTAAACCAAGGCGGATTTGAGCATTGCTTTGATTTTATGAAAAGTGTCGGTGATCATTATCTCGAAGCATACTTACCCATTGTTGAACGACGAAAAGATACGCCCTACGGCGAACGGGAGCGCGACTTTCAGTTGTATCGGCGGGGACGTTACGTCGAATACAATCTGGTTTATGATCGCGGCACCTTATTTGGCCTACAGACCGGTGGTCGTACAGAATCCATCTTAATGTCATTGCCACCGTTGGTAAAATGGCGTTACAACTGGCAACCCGAAGCCGGCACCCCCGAAGCCGAACTCTATGAAACCTACCTGAAACCGCAAGACTGGCTTGGCGTGGATAACCGTTGACCAAAGCTTTCCAGTTAATGATCACTACATACAACCCTCGGTATGGCAACGCCTCACATGCCTAGCCCCACACATAACACCCTGCGTATTATCGGTGGCCGTTGGCGAGGTAGAAAACTTAGCTTTGCCGATGCCCCCGGCCTTCGCCCTACCCCCGACCGGGTTAGAGAAACACTGTTTAACTGGCTGCAACAAAACATTGCCGGAGCTCGCTGTATGGATTTATTTTCCGGTAGTGGTGCCTTGGGCCTGGAGGCATTATCCCGAGGCGCCGAATTCTGCTTATTCCTCGATTCGAACCACCAAGCCATCTCACAAATCCAGTCAAACCTAAGCTTACTTGACCCCCAAGCCGACACAGAATCCCCGTTACCCCAAGGCCAACCACGCCATAAAGCACACCCAACCAACACTCTGGAATATTTGGCCCATAATCGATTCGCCGAACAATATGACCTGATTTTTGTAGACCCTCCCTTTGCAGAGGACTGTATCAAAACCTGTTGTCAGCTGCTGGAAACCCACCGCTGGCTTACCAATAATGCCACCATATACCTCGAATCCCCCACTATCATCGAAAACCACCAACTGCCGAACAACTGGCAACGATATAGACACAAACGAGCCGGGAACGTACACTACCATTTGGCATTACGCGCAACACCCTAAGTTGGTTTTCACCAGACACCAAACCTGCCCCTATCAATAATAATTGCGCAAGGAGACAGCGATGACATCTATCACAGCAGTCTACCCAGGTACATTTGACCCAATCACCAAAGGCCACACCGACCTGGTAAAACGCGCCTCAGCGCTATTCGAGAACCTCATTGTGGCCGTTGCTGCCAATCCAGGCAAAACCCCCGTATTTACGCTGGAAGAAAGACTCAACATGGCTAACGAAGTACTGGCTGGTTATGATGTGCAGATTTTGCCGCTGACGGGGTTATTGGTCGAGTTTGCAAAAAAACACCAGGCTAAGGTCATTATTCGCGGTTTGCGCGCCGTTTCAGATTTTGAATATGAGTTTCAGCTGGCCGGAATGAATCGCAAACTCGCCCCTGAAGTGGAAACACTATTCCTAACCCCTACAGAAACATACGCCTATATATCCTCAAGTTTAGTGCGAGAAATAGCGGCCCTCGGCGGCGATGTCTCCGAGTTTGTCCACGAAAACGTCATGGATGAACTACAACAACGATTGCGCTAGAATTAGTGTGTCGGATATTCGCGGAATCCGCTAATTATTCAAACAGCTCTTTTTACCCAAGCGAACCCCGCTGTGGTAATATGGGCGGCTACCACGAATAGGAGCGGGACATTGGTTTTTCAACCCGCCTATTCTTAACCGGTAACAAAATAGTGTAACGAAACACTGTGTCATAAGTTATTTTATAGCGAGCATTGAACATGGCTTTAATCATTACAGACGAATGCATAAACTGCGACGTGTGCGAACCGGAGTGCCCCAATGGCGCCATCACCCAAGGGGATGAAATTTATATAATTGACCCTAAGTTATGCACAGAATGTGTCGGTCATTACGAAACCTCCCAATGCGTTGATGTTTGCCCGGTGGACTGCATTCCACTAGACCCAAACTACAAAGAAACGCAAGACGAGCTAATGGCAAAATACCAGCAATTAACCTCACAATCCGCATAAATACTGTATTGAAAGAGCCACTATCACTATGGCCCATCGGACGCGGAACTTGCTTTACTCCACTTTCACTATCGTCTTCCTGATAAAAAGATAGCAAAAAGGCCCGTTAAAGGGCCTTTTTGCTATCGTCAATTTGGTTATTGGCATAACAGTAATTGATACAAAGTTATTAACGCTTAGGGGGTGTTAACCATTAGAAAGGCGGTCGTGTTGAATCTAAAAAAACGCCCGGCAAGGAGAGAGGTTTGGTTATTGCGAATGAACGACGAACAACGCGGCCTGGCGTTTTTTCAGGCACAACCCGAAGGGCCGAATCGGTGTTGTTGTCCAGCGGCGTTATCTCTCGCTGATGGAGAGCGACGACACGGCGCTCGCGCTGCCTGGCTGGACAAAACGGCAGAACGGCCTTTCTAATGGTTAACACCCTCTAGTTACAATCATACTGCACTGAGGAAATCACAAATGATGTCACAAACACGAAATATTGCGATAACCCTGATGGTGTTATGCCTTGTATATTTACCCTCAAGTGCCATAGCAAGTGCATTACCCGCGGCCGGTATCGCCACGGCTCACCCTGCCGCCACGGAAGCCGGCCATGAAATTCTGGCTGCGGGTGGTAATGCTTTTGACGCCGCCGTTGCCATCTCAGCATCTCTTGCTGTCGTGGAACCCATGAGCTCAGGATTAGGCGGTGGTGGATTCTGGCTGTTGCATCGTGAAAAAGATGGTTTTGACATCATGATCGATGGCCGTGAAAAAGCACCGAAAGCCGCTCATCGCGACATGTATCTCGACAAGCAGGGCGAGGTCATTTCAGACCTGTCCATTACCGGCCCATTGTCCGCCGCCATTCCGGGCCTACCTGCCGCCATTGCTCACCTCTCCAAGAAATACGGTCGTTTGGCGCTGAAAACCAGTCTGCAACCGGCTATTCGTCAAGCTCGTAATGGCTTTAAGGTTAACCCGCATTATCAACGCATGGTGGGGTTTCGGTTGGAAGCACTGAGAAAATCACCCGCCGCAGCGGCCGTGTTTTTAAACAACAATGACATCCCCGAAATCGGCACCATCATTAAACAACCCGACCTAGCGGCAACCCTGGAGTTACTTGCCGAAAAAGGAGCCGACGGTTTCTATAAAGGCAAAGTTGCAGAAAAACTCGTTAAAGGCGTACAAGCAGCCCAGGGAATTTGGACCATGGCCGACCTGGCAAGTTATAAATTGATTGAGCGCAAGCCCATACGTGGCGAATATAAAGGCATCCGCATAACCTCAGCCGCTCCCCCCTCCTCCGGCGGTATCGCATTAATGACAATACTCAACATACTGTCGAACCATGATTTAACCCCCCTCGATAACATACAGCGCAAACACTTAATCGTGGAAGCGATGCGCCGCGCTTATCGTGACCGAGCGGTATATTTAGGAGACCCGGATTTTGTTAAAATACCCACCCCCACCTTAACCAGTCCTAACTATGCCAGCGGACTCAACGCCAGCATTCGAATGGACAGGGCCATGCCCAGCAAGTCGTTACCTGGCGTTGCGGATACCTCAAAAGGTCAAGACACTACACATTTTTCAGTCATTGATAAACACGGCAACCGAGTCGCCGCAACACTCACCATTAATTACCCCTTTGGATCCTGCTTCGTCGCCCCTGGTACTGGTGTACTCCTTAACGATGAAATGGACGATTTCTCAGCGAAACCCGGCACACCAAACGCCTATGGACTGGTTGGCGCTGAAGCAAACGCGATTGAACCGGAAAAACGCCCATTATCAAGCATGAGCCCCACCTTTCTGGAGAGTGACCGGGGCATTGCAGTGCTCGGGACACCCGGCGGTAGCCGCATTATCACCATGGTATTGCTTGCCATACTCGATTATGCCAATGGCGGCACCGCCAACTCCATGGTCGCACTGCCCCGCTACCATCATCAATTTTTACCGGACACTCTGTTTTATGAAGAAGGCGCATTAACAGAGAAACAAACCCAGGGTTTACAACAACTTGGACATGAGTTAAAAGCACTAGATGCACCCTACGGCAATATGCAGGTTGTTGTTTGGGATAAACAAAAAAAACATATGAGTGCCGCAAGTGACCCTCGTGTCAGTGGCACAGCAATAGTGCGCTAAAAACACGCTAACTATTTGAAAATTAAGGCACAACAAACAAAGCGATAATTACGACAAAACAGACTCGCTTGCGTCACCAAAGTAGTTCGGATAGACTAGGCCAGCGCACTAAAACGGCTTGTTTCGCGGTGGTTATTAGGCAAGTAACTGGTGGTTACTAGACAAGCAACAACCCGAAAAGCGATACAACACAAGCGTTATGTATTGGTATAAAACCAACAATTATGTAAGCTTGTGAATGAGATGTGCTTTTTAACGTTATGATGAAACAGCAAGTCACTGCAATACGACTTGCGGTGAAACATAATGACTCAGGCACATCATCAGCTTAAAACAGGTAGTGTGCAGGGAGGGATGTATTCAGGCTGTGGGCTGTTTACGCACATTGAATGCATCGGTCAATAATATTAAAACTCAAAGGTTACTACTCAAAAACAGTGGTAACAACAGCTAACAGGAGAACACCATGGCAAATTTAACTCCTATCATTGTTTTCGGCGCATTATTCGTTTTCGCCATTTATCTCGGCGGTCAGGCAATGGATACAGCTGCCGCAAGCAGAAAACTGAACAAAGATTCATAGCGAACAAAACGATGGTGTTTTGTGGCGAGTAAAACAAACCTTACTCTAAACCGTTAGACACCATTGGTGACACTCTTTTCGACGTTATTACCACGAAACATAATGCGGTAACAAAGCGGTAACTAAAGTGGTAATTAAAGTGGTAATAATGGTGGCTAGGGTGCAACAATAAAAAACCATTTAATGAATGTAGTTTAATTAACATGGCTAGTTGATATTTCTAGCTAATATTTCTCGTTAATTAATATTGCTAATTAATATGGCCAAGTAATATGGCCAAGTAATAACAATACGCCAGATGGTTTAGCCAGTACATGAACCACCAGCTAAGCCAGTGCTGAAATAGCAAGTCCAATGCGGAAAGTAGTATCAAACAAAGCCCGGGTTATCCGGGCTTTGTTATAACGATCTGCCTTGGCATACGCTTATAGCACGCTATTCTGGTAACAATCACACCTCATTGGGATCTAGTAGTAAAGTCATATGAATACCCAAGCAATTGATAATCGGCATTTACTGAAATTTATTGGAACATCCGCATTTTGTTTTTTTATCGGGACGGTCCATGGCGTACTACAGGTCATACAACCAATACGAGCCTGGTTAGACTCCATCGGCAGCCCCTATGGCGGTCCTGGACACATGATAGACCCACTGGCTCACGCCCATATCAACGTCGTGGGCGGTGTTGTTATTTTTATTATGGGAACGTCCTACTACTTAATCCCCAAAATCGCCAACATTACTATTTATTCACAAAAACTGGTTAACCACACTTACTGGTGGACAACCATTGGCATTGCTGGCTTTTACACCACACTATTAACATTCGGTATACTAGAAGGCCGAGCTATGCTCAGCAACCCCAACAATGATGATGCGGTACAAGCCATACACCAATATTACGGCCCCATTATCAGCGTGGTAGCCACTGTTATGGGTATTGGGTTTTGGACTTATTTTGCTAACATTTATTTAACCATAAGAAAGAGCAATCCCGTCTAATGACGCAAAACTGCGCTTGCCCCGAGCATTTTCCTCAGTGGCATGAACAGGACATTGATCTTTCTGGTAAAACAGTACTCGCATTAAAAATCCCATCATTTCTTTATATGCCACTGTCGTATGACTCCTATGTGCAAAGGCAATTATCTGATTTAGCGCAGCTTGAGTTATCTGAGCAATGGCCAGGATTAGTAATGACACGCACAGGATTTTTACGTGGTGAGATCATGCGGCTGTTAACCCCCGGAAACTCTCCCTCACGCTATGTAAAACCCTTGAGCGCCCCCTTTAATGTGAGGGGTTATTTGCACAATGGCGGAATCGGCAGCATCAGAGAAAGCACCCGGCAGCTACAAATGCAGCTATTTGATAATGGTCGTATGCCAAAAGAGCTTTACCTGTGTTACCTAAGCTGCCCGCTTTGTTGCGAAAAAAAAGGCGGGGACAAAATATTGTTATTAAGGCGATGGAATGAAAGCCCAACCTTAAAAAAACGCTTACAGAAAAATTCGTAAAACCACCTTCACATCGCTTTTTTCATGGCCTCGGCCTCCGCATATACCGTCAGGTACTCCGCCTCTAGCTCAGAGAATTTTTGCGTCAGATCAACATTTTCTCGTTCTTTAGTATGCAGTTTTTGTTTTAGCGTCTGCAGTTCAGTATCGCCATTTGCCTGCGCCTCCGCATCAGTACGCAGTAGCTCCTGTATCTGTTTTTGCAAAAAGCCATTCTCGTCTTCCAGAATGACCAGCACATCCTCCAATTCCTTACTTCTTTGCTGAATCTCCTGAATCTGCTTAACAAGTTGGTTACGCTCTTCCACGTCAATTTGCATGCGATTAACCTGGTTATTAAGTTCAGCAATTTCCAGCTTTTGCTTCGTCACCATTTGTTTTATTTTATCGGCATCGGTTTTAATGGAGGAAAATAGCTCTTCCGGATTAAGTTGCCGCTGATCTCTTGCCGCGCCACTCAACGAATCGTCACCAAGGTCAATCTGACCGGCCTGTTTTAACAAGGCGCTCAGTTCCTGCTCTATGGAAAAGATACGCTGCTGAAGCTGCTCCTTTTCCTGCTGGCTATCTGCCAACAATCGCTTTAGTGTATCGGATTTCTCACCATCAGGAACAGACACTTCGATTTCTTCAACGATACTCGCATTTTTGCTCTGTAATTCATCCAGGTTTTTCTTTAAATCAAAAAATAGTGATCTAAATTTTTCCAGGTTTTTTATTTGCAGCTCACTATTTTCCACCGACTCTTTAAGCATCGCTATTTCTTCAGCCTGACTGGCAATCGCTTCGGCTTGTTTGCCAACTTCCTCGCTCTGCCGAGCGCTTTCCTCTGTTTTCTCGGTTAACTGTTCGGCTTGACTGGCAAGTTCCTCAGCTTGCCTGGCAAGCTCCTCAACTTGCCTGGCGATTTCTTCAGCTTGTTCCGCAACCTTAGCATCATCGCCAGGCGCATTATTGTCCTCTGTTAGCAACGATGCATCGGTGTGAGTAATCGCGGTAAGCCAAAACAAAGCCCGGTCTTCCCCCGCGACTTCAACGGCATGTTTTTCCGCATTTAACATTGTCAACCAATGTTCACAGATTGTAATCGATCGCTGATCCAGTGGTTCTGCTGCAAGAAATTCGGTTTTTTTTGACTCCAGTTCGCGTATTTTTTGTGATATTAATCCTAAACGGTCATTCGCAGCATCATCGGTGCGACCAATCAGCTTTTTCTTTTTAAAATAATAATACCCCGCCATCAACAACAGGACTAACACCACCTCAAATAGCATAGCCGCAGAAAATTCGCTTATTGTTAACATAAATACAATTCCATGACTCGTTATTTCAACAACAAGGAACCAGCGGTATACAGGTCTACTAGATTATAAACCGGTGACAACTTATTCTCATATATAGAAACAATGGCATATTTGGCGTTACTGGTATCACGAATAATAATCTGATCCAAGGGCGACTCGTTTAATTCGGCAAAACTAACCACTATTGGCTGAATGCTGTTTTCGCGATTGCGTTTTACCACTAATGCCAACTCTTTATTTTTCAATACAACCACCGACCCAGGCGGGTAAACCCCAATGTTTTTAATAAACCCGTTTAATAGCACTTGGTCTTCGGTCACATTCATTTTATAAATTCTTTGCAATACCACCATTGGTTGCTGCTTATCACGGTAAGCCCGCGGCATAACATTTGACAGGTACGTATCGGTAAACGCATACACCGTCGTTTCGGTAAGAATCTGATCTTTCGACAGCCCGCGAGGATACCCCTTACCATCAGTGCGCTCATGATGCTGCGCAACAATTTCCAGCCAAAGCTGGTCTTTCACCCCAATTCGTTTTAGCAGCTTAATGCTTTTATCCGTATGCGTGTGCAATACCAAACGTTGTTGCTGTGTTAAATTGCCTTGTTGATTAATTAAATCATCGTAATATTCATACATGCCCAGGTTAGCGGTTAACGCCGCATTTACAAGAATATGCACACTGGATAATGATAATGGCTCACAACCTAACATGCATAACAAGGCAGAATAAATGGGTTGTAATAACGACTGGGGGTATTTACAGTTTAGATGGATCGCCGCCAAACAGGCATCCGAGTCCTGGCTATAAATACGCTGTAAATGTTGCCCCAAAGACAACAAATCCGGTAATTGATTAACTTTACCTGCAGCAATATTATCGCAAATGGTTTTATAGGTAATTGCGGAATTCTCAATTTCCTCAATAATATTGGCATCGGTTAAATCAACCATTGCGGCACTGACTGGGGAAGCAGATTCCAGTTGAGCGTTTTCAGTGACGTCAGCGCCTGACGTTGGGATATCCCCAGGTCTGGCGACATCGGCCACCGGTTGATTATCAGCACCGACCCCGCCAGAACTACCAACTACCCCGGAATCCCGATATAACTCCAAATCGAGTAGCCGGTTAAAGCTCACCTCTGTATTAATAACAAAACCTTGTTTAAACAAAACCTTGCCCTGATTATTATATAAATTCCAGGGGATCGCTTCACCAACAGCAATGTCGTTTTTTTGTAGTTTGACGCGCATATTCTAAGAATCAATATCACCCGTTAATCATTAACAAGCAGAACTAATATGAATGGGGGACTATTCCCCCGTCAATGTGCAGGCAGGTACGATTCACTTACGTGTAAACCAATGCCAACATCACTCAGTCACACTCAGAGACAAACAAGCAATAACCAAGCCAGCTCCCGTGATTGCAGTAACCCACAGCACCACGGGAGCGGCAATCCCCCTCAATTCGGCAATTTATTACCAAGACCCAGCGGCTGATTTAGTTTTTCTCAACAAATACGGCGATATACCCAACGAGTTTGAGACTTAGGTGTTTGGAGCGCAGTATTGCAGCCCTCATGGTAAGGAGAAACAAAACCGCTATGGGCAAAAAGGACGTGCTATACAGCTAAACGTCAAACGCTTGGGTATATAGCGTGATAACGATAGCGTATATTAACTAAAAAATATCAACCAAAGGATTGGCGAAGAGAAGCGACTAAGACGTGGGGCCACCAACATGGTGCGCAAGGGGAAAGGTTAACAATTTATGCTCGGCCAAACGATTATTGGGATTACCGGTGTTACTGTGCTCAATTTTAACATGTAAAATATCATTGGCGGGATCCTTAACGGCAATGGCACGCCGATATACACCGGAATGGCCATCCTGAATCATCTGCGCCCATCGCTCCCCACCGACCAGTTGAATCGAAATAACATATTGGTAAGCGGGTACCCGGTCCAACCCTGTCGCAATAACCACAAACTCATTCATGCCTGGACGTGGGGCGCCAGGACGAATTTCCACAATAAATTCAGTCTCATCCCATTGCTGCGGCACCAGAATGTAAGCATTACCACGGCCACAACCGCTCAAAACAGCCACTAATGTGACGATTAACAACGCCGCTAATAACGACGCCACCACCGATTTGTTTTGCCGATTTAAAACATTAGTCATGGCCGGCATGTTTTTCCAAATAATCGATAACAAGTTGATGTTCGCGTTCGTTTAACGCCGGCGTACCTTTGTTATTCATGTGCATCTGCATGCGCGCGACAATCCCTGTCCACCGTGCTGCCCGATAGATACTGGGTAGTGGTGCGGCATGGCAAGCGCCACACTTCGCTATATAAAATTTTGCCGCGTCAGTGTCTGCCTCAGGGTAATTGACCACTGCGTCACCGTCCTTGCCACAGCCACTCATCATGGATAACGTTAACAACAATACTAGTAATTTAATAAGATGCATATTATTCGCCATACGCTGTAAAAATGCGTTCATTGATTATTCGAATTGTGTTTTGCGCCGGTGTCACCAGGCTTGGCTGAAGTTATGTCCGAAGTTATGTCCGGGATACCCATTTCTTCATTACCGTCGACACTAGGGCTGTATTTATTTACCATAAAATAGACAAAGGTACCAAACACCAGCAAATAAAGGATTGCCACGCCAAAGCCCCAATCAAACCAGGCGCGCTCATAGCCGGCACGATCACCCCAGAAGGGAAAACTCAGCCCAATGGCCACCAGTAACACGGCTGCCACTACGGCAAAGAACCATTTCGGCACGGCTTTCTGTGATAAGGGTACCTTCTCCACTAACTCCCAGTCTTCAAGACCGCGCTTGGCACGCCGCTCTTCATCAGAGGCATAACCAAAATTATCCTCGGGAATTTTCCCCCACGACTCACTCGCGACTTTGCCGACCACGATATTATCTGTTTCGTTTTCTACCTTGCTCATTGCCTTAACCTGCCGTTGACTTGCTTACAAAATGTTGCACACGAAAACTCTGTTTCCAGCCATCAGGGGCGCGAGCATGCACCAAAAATGAATGCAATCCGGCAGGCATGGTCTGAGATATTTCCAATACCAAATCTAAACGCCCCACCCCCTCGAAACGAGCAGTTTCGCTGGAAAGGCGATATTGATTATCAGGCAACCCCTCGACCTCAATCGCTAGCTCGGCCGCGCCATAGCGTTTATTCGATACCGCAATTCGGTAATCAGTAATTTGAGCGCCTTGCAAGGTATCAGCCCGGTATACCGCCAGGTGATGATACTCATAACTGACCACGCCCCAAACAAACATAGCCACGCCAATCGCCCCAAAGGGCAAGGTCCAGTGTACACGAGACGACAGCGAAGACAAACGTGCCTTAAACAGGTTTTTTTTGCTCGCAAGACGCTCACCCACTTTAAATCGTAATAAACCTTGCTGTCCTTTTTTAGCCTGCAATTGATCGCAGGCAATGACACACTCACCACAATTTATACAGGTATCATACAATTCGGTTTTTCTGGGGTCCAACTCCAAAAAGCAACTCGTCACACAATAGTTACACTTTTCACAAGACGCGGCACGCGTATTATCATAATCAATATGCAGTGTTTGCTTGGTTTTAAAACCGTGCTGCCACACCTTATAAATACACATAAAGCGACACCAAAAATGGCGAATAAAAGCAATATCGATGAATATAATTAACACAAAAATGAAATAGATATAATGCAATGAACTGGCAAGTTGCTCATTATCCTGAAATGTAATAAATGACCAGACAATCTCAGGTGAATAAAAATAAAGCAAGGGGATCAACCCAAAAAACAATGCCGCCGCAAAGAAGCTAAGACCTAATAAGAACCAATTGAGCCACTTGTTTTTATTGACCCCTATTTTCATTTTTTCGCCAGTTAACGAAACCTCCGCTCTTTTTCCCAGCAACTTTTGCGTCAAATAATTTGCCCACTCGGACAAACTGTTTTGTGGGCAGGACCAACCACAAAATGCAGTTCCAACCGTGGAATAAAGGACGACCAGACTACTGGCCATAACAAGCCAGAATCCGAACACAAGAAAAAAATCCGACCACCAGACCTGGCGATCCAAAATAACAAAAGCCCCCGCAATGGGGTCAATTCTGAACAGACCAGAGAGGGGAACCAATACAGCAATGGCGATCGTGGCAATCTGAAGCGCACGCCGCTGCCAATGCAATCGGGTACTCGCCGTTGCCGGTTGTATGACAATGGGTATACCCCCCAGGGAATTATTACTACTCATGGGGCAAATATATCATAATCTGGCTGAACACTCACTTAAGCCCTTCCCGATCCACACATCGGTATAACACACAAAAAGAAACCATTAACAACCGAAGCAGCCATAGCACGCAACAATACAAAAACAAATAAAATCAATTAGTTAAAATAGCTCACCTAAACTGTTTATCCAATGGACTCAGCGCCTTTAATTGCATCAAATACACCTGAGCCTGTTCGGAATCCCCATCATTGATAGCAAGTTGCCATAATCGTTTCAACGCATCGATATGGTCGGGTCGTACCCTCAACACGGACTGTAATACCTGACGCTCCGAAGGCTTATTAGCCGCCTCATCAACATCGTAACTGGCCAGCACGGCATCCGCAATCGCAAACCCAATCCAACGATCCTTGGGGTTAGCCTGATATGCAAGTTGTAATAAGCGCTGGCCTTCTCGGTTTTTTTTCTGCAATAAGGCCAGCCAACTGCGATGCGCCAATTCGGTCGCCACATAAGCACGCTCAAATACCGCAAAATCCCCATCACCCACGCTCAAGTCAATGGCAGCCTGCTTCACATGGGGCCGCTGTGCTAACATGTGATCCAATAGCTTCACCAAATCCAGTTCACCATTATACCTTGCATCTGGTAAACGAAACTCAATTTGCGGTGCCCACTCGCTTTGCACCACCCCAAGAGAGCTAGTGGTAATGGGTCCCCAATACCGCCCTAACCAAGTCCACTCACTTTCATTACCGGTCGCGTTCTGCCGATTAATGGATGAGAGTCGGGAAAGATTGCCTAACACAACGGCCGCATTAGGCACACCGGACTTTGGCCCCACAAGCGCCAAACGAAATGCGTCAAGAAACATAACGGCATTGGGATATACTTTTTTAAAGGTACGTAAAACAATATCCAGTGATTCTGTCTCAAATTGATTTAACGCCAACCACTGCACGAAAACACCATCACTTGATAATCGCTTACGCACACGCTCAAACTGCTGTTGCGACAATAATGCACTGCGCCCCACCAGATCGGGGTGAAACAAATCACCAACAATTACATCATATAACTTACGATCACTGGCCAAGAAATGTTTTGCGTCATCCCTAACCACATTAAGGTGTTCCATAACACCCGCATTCACTGGCTTAAACCATGACTCAGCTGCTAAAATTGCGCCCTTCGATAACTCTACCGCTGTGGCATTCAAGTGGGGATAGGCCAGCGCGCCAGAGGCGGATATCCCCGTACCTAAACCAAGAAATAAAACAGAGTCTGGCTCAGGGTGCAGCAACAAAGGCAAGCGCGCCTGATTCTTTTGCGATTCAACCGACGCCGGATCGGACGAGGCATCCATGCGTTGCAAATCCGCCAGCAATAAACGTTGCCCATCACTGCGCTCAATCACATGACTAATATTTACCGCATCTTCAAAACGGGAAACATCCTGGGTGCCCGCATACAAACCCGGCATGATTTTATGCACCGCCGGCATTGTCATCAATGGAACAGACAACAAAATAAACATAGGAGCAAACCATAACCCCCATTTATTACCCACCCATAGCCAACTAAGAGCCAACAGTAACGCTGCCGCAATAACAATGGTTGCATAAGTACCAACCAACGGGATAAGCACAAACCCCGCTATTAAGGCACCAAACGCCGCTCCGACCGAATTCACACCATACAACCAGGCACCGCCCACATTAGTCACACCAGCCCTGCGACTGAACAAAGGCAACCATGCCCCAAACACCAGGGTAACCGGTAACGTAATACTGGCGATGAGCAACCCCTGAACACTCAATGCCTTCAGTAAGGAATTATACTGATAGTGGTCAACCCAGCCACTCACGTCTGGTAATACCCACAAACCCGCAATAGCAAATCCACCGACAATAAACGGCAATAATACATACCAGACATCATGTTTTAAATAACGCGCCAGCATACTACCCAGCCCGATACCCACTAAAAACACAGCCAATATAATGGCTAGCACGTATTCGGTACGTAAAAATATCATACCGAATAAACGGGTCCAGCCAATTTCCAGCATCAGTGCGGCCGCACCGATCCCGGCGTATGCCACTAACAATCTTACTCTGGGTAATTTTAGCGCCGTCAATTTAACGGGCATTACCTCATTGGGTATTGCCGTATTGTGCGTTAACGTCGGCGTTGATAATGCAACATCCCCGACGGGTTCAACAGGACTCTGCATCTTGCCTGCAACAGATGCGGCATCGGCTCGGCGGGCGACCAGGAATGCAGCAAGCGCGACACTCAGTCCAATGAGGGCGACAAATGTCAATGAATACATCCAGCCCAACACAGGCAACAAAATCAGGGGCAGCAAAGCTCCCAACGCCGCGCCCAGCGTATTTAGGCCATAAATCAACCCCAACGATACGGATGTGTTCTCAAAAAATTTTAATATTAATGGGAAACCCACCCCCATTAGAAACGCAGGTACAAACAAAATCAGCCCCACCACAATAAACTGCAGGGAATACCACAATGACAAAGGAACAACGGGGGCCAACCCCACCAACCACTGATCGACCGTTTTAAACAACAAGGGAATAATTAATGACAATAACGCCACACACCCCTCTAAAATTGCGAAACATTTTAGGGGCTGACGGTGATTGCTATACCATTTGACACCAAACATACTCCCCAGGCCCAAGCCTGCCATAAATACCGCAACGGTAATGACAACACCAAAAATACTGACCCCGAAGACCAATGATAGCATCCTGACCCACAAGATCTCGTAGGCCAAACCGGATAGACCTGATAAAAAATAGAGTAGAAGAACCAGTGGAACGAATCGCTGTAACAACGCCGCATGCATGATATGTGATTCAGTATTGTAAATTAAAAAAGCGGGGGCCGGGACGTTAGCCTTTTATTATTTTGGATTTAAGCACCAACAACGATTGCTTGATCGTGTTATGTCAACAATACCCATATTGATAACGATCACTCAGCAACAGTCATTTAGTAACATTGGTTTAATAGCACTGCTTTAATAGCATTGGCTTAATAACGCTGATTTAAAAACATTCGTTTACTAACAATCGTCTAGTAACAATCGTTTAATAACTTTTTTCAAAAACCAATAATAACAACCAACTGAAAACCGTTAAAAAGGATAAAACCAAACGACGCCCACGACCGCATGGGCCAATGCCAATGTCAGGCTTAAGCCTGCAAAAATCATATGGGCCAGGTATACGTCCTTACCATAAATTCCCATCGCAACCCCTAAGCCAGCGGTAATAAAAATCAAAATCAGCAATGGCGCCCCCATTGCGAACATCACCAAGTGTTTACGCTCGTCATCAATTCTGACAATATCGCTCAATGGAGACTCATCCGATCTAAAAGCAGAGATCACCTGCGATTCACTCGTGGCATCATGCGTTTGTTGATCCTTCTCAGCTTGCTCCGCATTAGCCGATGCCGCTATCAATAAACAAGCCACAAACGTAACCACCACCGCAATCAATTTATTGAACATCAATCCAGGCATAAATAACTACTTTTCTCCCAGCTGCTTGGTATCGGCTTGTTTTTCTTCTGCATTCTTCTTAAAAGCAAAATACCAATATAAAACCGCCATCAGTACAAAAGGAAATAAAATAATAAATAGCAGAAAAACAAAAATAGCCCACGGCGTATCAATAGACACATGAAGATAACGATAACTATCAGCCGCCATTACCGAACCAGTATAAAATACATTTGCAATTAAAATCAGAAACAGCCTATGTTTATATTGCATGTCATACTCACTTACGTTATTTAATCTGTTTATCCATTTGTTCGGCATTATCACCAGCGCATCGAAATCCAAAAAAATCCGAGGCGTAATGCGGCATGGAAAAATTACGATGATACGAGGAACTGGAAAACGGGTCACTTTTCCATGAACCACCCCGCCTAACCCGAAAAACACGGTCTTCGGCCTCAACCAATTCACCAATTTTCATCGCCTTATCTGCCCCAGAATTGGCCACCAATACCTTCGGTGTAAATAATGCACTAGCCGCCTTCGAGCCCTCGTAAGGCTCAAACCTAGACGAGGTCCATTCACTCACATTACCGGCCATATCGTAGACACCATATTCGCTTTGACCATTATCGTACCGGGTGACATCTGTGGTTGCACCAATATGATAATAGGTATTTAATCGAGTTGGATCCATCATATTCCCCCAGGGCCACCGCTTGGCATCCGGCCCACGAGCCGCCTTCTCCCATTCAGCCTCGGTAGGAAGCCACTTGCCGTTGTGTTCGCAATAATCCTTAGCATCGTGCCAGGAAACCATGGTTACGGGGTGTAATAATTTCTTGTCGGGTATTTTGCCATTAACCCAATCAAGTGGAGGACGATGCTTTGTTTTAGCAACATATCGAGCGTACTGCACATTCGTTACTGGATATTTATCCATGTAATAATCGCCCAGTTCACGCCTATGCTGAGGCTGATCCTGCATATCGGCCCGTGACGAATTTGAGCCCATCAAAAAAGGGCCGGCTGGAATCAAAATAGTGGTATCGAGTTCCTGCCATTGTTCGGCGGAAATAAACGCACTGACTTCTGCTAACGAATAGGTATCGGGTGCCTTACTTAGCTCTTCATGTCGCCGATGCAACTCGATATCCTCGCCTGCCGCTCGGATATGCTTCGCCTCGTCCTTCAGATCGTATGATGCCCTGTTTCGCATGTCCGCCATGCGATTGGCACCTAACGTCACAACATGTAAAGCCCCGAACACCATGGCCGCTGCAAGACAGGTAATAAATGTGGCCGCCAAAAATCGTTTACGATGTAATCGTGCTGTGGGGTCAAGTTGGATACGTGATTTGGAATATGATGGCATAACGACTACTCACCTGTTGAAGCCCCGTTTTTCCTATTAGGATGAATAAGCTCCCTGGCAGCTTCCTCCGGACTGGTTCGACCGTAGGTACGCTTCACCATTATCTCGCCCAACACACCACCTATTGCGGCGCATTCAACCGCGAGAATAACATAGAACACCCACCACCCCACGGGTATCAGCGCTGCACCTTCCGGAATATCCAAAAGGTATTTCATTTCAAGATAAGCAATACCACGCACAATAGCAGGCGGGAAATAGCAGAGCCACTTGCCACCCAGTCCAAATATTGCAGCAACAACGATCCCAACCACCACCGGCCAGACAAAAAGTTGCAGGAACCACAAAAAATTAAAGGTGTGCAGCCCCCAAAATAACTCAATGCGAACGCCGATAACTCTGTCACCGACATAATTCACCAGACAACCAACCAACAGTGCCAACGTACCCAACGCTATTCTTGGTTTTCTCATGGCTTATAATCCGTACCGGTTAATTTCTCATGTTTCCGTTTTTTAGTCTCTTCAAGATACCAGTCTTCTACCTTAAGGCTTTCCATATATCGAGCCAAGATTCGGCGCTCGCTTTCCGGTATATCGGAAAATGAAGGCATTTGAAATTCTTTCTTGAGGCGTGTAGGTAGAACCGCCTGTGGATCAACAGCCGAAAAATAATTATAAAACCACGTTTCGCTCTTCAGTGACCCCAACCCATCGAGTGCAGGCGCAGGCACCGATTGCATAATATTTCGCTTGGTCCACAAGCTGTGGCAATCATAACACGCGTATTTACCCAACAACTTCCGCGCCTGTTTCGCCAGCGTCGCATCCGCGGTACTATAATAGGGTATCCCCTTGTCGGCTCCCTGAGTCGAAGCATAATAGCTTTTAATAACAGCCGTCATGACAACAACGACCCCAATACCAACCAATATACCAACTTCACCTTTTCTCATAGCACGGCATTAGTTCATTAATTTGCAATACATTCCCCGTAACACCAATTACTTTCTGGCCGCCTGCTTTCGTTCTGCCTCTTCTTTTAAATATTTATCTCGCAGCACTTCCTGTTGCTTATTAACTTCCATGGCTTTTTCAAAGTCTTCTGCGGACATTTTATCTTTATCATCTTCATCAAATACAACATATTTAATATCTTCATCAAATTGGTCATTTTTGGCCGCCCAGCGAATTGCGATGATCGAGGCAATAATAATCCCAGCGCCTGCCACCAGCCATAAATAAATCGTCCACCCATCTTGCAAGTTATTAAAAAAATCCATCATCGTCTCCTAAAATAAAAACCCATGCATCATTTGTGCTGCCCCAAAAACGACGGCTGCAACTACTCCAACAAGAATCCAGGCAAACATAATTTTCTCACCGATTTTTATTTTGCTCGATTTATCTTTAAACATAAATAAAAAGGCTATTACTACAAAAACAATAATCGCAAAAACCAGGAAATAAAACATTCCGACACTAAAGCTATGCGAGCTCATGCTTTCGATGCTCATATCAACACCGAAAGGTCTGGATTCTTCTACGCCAATATTTATCCGGGATATTAGTGCATCGATAACAGGCTGACTAAATGAGTCCGACATCATGGGAACATTAAACTTGAACATAACTATTACAACCTGGGATGGAATTACACCAATATTTCACAAAACGTATTATTCATAGCTGTTTACACAACAAAGCCATGCCATCCGTAAAGATGGCATGGCTTAAAGGATAACGCCATACGACTTATTTAGAGTACGTATCAATACCCTCTTTATCCTTATCGAACTTGTCCACAAAAAAACTATAGATGAATGGAAATGTGTAGACCACAAAAATCCAGATCAACATCGCAAATGGACCATTATCTAAATCTATCATGATATCGTCTCCCAAATATTAGTGGTTTTTCGTGTGGTCAGGCACCCAATTGTAATTGGGTAATCGTTTCACAGTAATAATAAGTGACACACAGAATATGACAATGAAGAAGATATCAATTGTGTATCCTTTATCCCACCATGGCTGAACACGTGCACGAGTTCCGTCTTCACGCCAATTACCTTCGAAGTTAGCCAACACAATCTTATTGCCTACAACGGTATACTCATCCATATAAGCACCCTTGCGCTGTAGCTCTTCAATCTGAGACTTAATCATGCGAAGATCGTCCATCTCCAAAGGATGTCTCTCCTGAAGGCTCGCCCACTTAGAACCAGATGCGCTGACCTTATTAACGATAAACTCCATTTTCTTGGCATCATCAGGGATGGCATTAACTTCAGGCGTTTCCATTAGCGCAATATATTCTTCATAAATCGCAGCCGTAGGACGCTGCCCCCATAAAGGAGCTGTCACCAAAAACGCAGTAATAATGGTTAAAATCAATAATCCCACTACCGGTTGAGGTAACCGATTATTGTTTTCTTTAATCCCACCTAAGTTCTCGCCTTCCCATAAATTCCTTGCATCTTCATTTTGATCTTCGGACGCTAAGGAATGAAGTGGATTATCGAATTTCCAACTCATATCGATCTCCCGTAGTTATTTTAGATTCACAATAAAGTCAATTAATGCCCGAGCTTCGCTATCTTTTGCTGGCACAGGCACTTCAGGCGGATAAATACGCTCATTAGCAACATATTGGTTATATTCCTCGCGCCAAGTATCGTAATCGATGGTGTTGCCTGCGGCATCCTTTTCACCCCACAGGTAATCATAACGAGGCATGATCGAATAAGGCTGAACCAATCTGGGATTAAAGAAATGCATCATCATCCATTCACGCGAAGAATTACGAGAACCGACATGCGTTAAATCCGGTGCTTTACGGTCAGACCCAAACGCTGTAGGGCTTTCTCCGTTAAAATCCCCCAACATGGGAGGAGCTCCGAAGTATTGCCAATCCTGTGTTTGTTCCGGAAGCAGTGTATGACACCACCAACAACCTTCACGCACAAACATGATTTTACCCTTACCCACGTACAAGGTATTTTCTTCCGATGCGGCATTTATGGTTGCCATAGGATTCCAACCGCGCGTCGCTGTGGCATTTTCGATGTAAGGTACAGTCTCATTACCCCGGTCATCAGAACGCACGATAAACACCGCACCCTTAGTGTCATCTGCCAGACCAATTTTCCCGGTAGACTCACTCATTTGCTGTGGTTTTTCACCCAGAATAACTGGGTGACGGATACCATTAGGAAATGGTGTTCCTGCAGGGTAAACGTAGGCCGTGGTTGACTCAATAGCACCGCCGTTAACCGGGTCTTTGTTGATGACAACCATTGTGGGCTTCGCTTTACCTTGTAAAAAAGGATCTTCGTAGCTAAAACCGCTGATTCGACCGAAAGACAACTGACGGTGCAAACCCACATCGGTGACTGAAACATTGCGAATGTCCATTGCTGGCATATACAACGTAATAAACATTGATGTTCCAAACGCGAGCCCGAACATTCGGGATCCGATGGTATATTCTCTAAATGCCATGGTTAATTCCTCCCAGGTTTCTTTTAGTTATTAACGTTCGTAGGCTAATTCATGTGGTAATCGACCCGCTGGTATCAAAGTACCTTGACGCATCGTTTTCCACATATTAAACAGCCATACGCAGTTACCTAGGAATACCATGGTGCCGCCGACCCAACGTGCAATCATATAAGGATGCTCGGCAATCACAACATCAATATAAGGTACCTCATAAATTTTACCTGCACCTTGAATTAACCCTGCAATCGTCATTGATATCCAGTACGTAGAGAAACCCACCAGTAACATCCAAAAATGGAAGTTTGCCAAAGCCAATGAATAGAGCTTTCTTCTTAGCAGTGTTTGCAGTCCATAATAAACCGCCGCCGCCTCAAGAAAAGTGGAAAACCCAAGTAATGCCAGATGCGCGTGAGCAACAATCCAGCCAGTCCCATGGATATACCAGTTAATCGCACGAGTTTGCTGAAATCCACCCTGCATATTGAGTGGAATGGCTAACAACACCCCTGTAATGGTGAATTTAATTTCCACGTTCTCCACAAACATTTTCCATTTACCCGACATGGTCAATAGTAAATTAGAAACAAATGCAATGGCAGGAACAAGAATCAATACACCTTCTACTGACGCAAATGACTTTAACCATTCAGGCAAAGGAGCAGACATCAGATGATGAGCAGCAGGCGTTGAGTAAAACACAACTACAGACCAAAAATGTAAATGCCCGATACGATGAGAGTACAGTGGGTTACCGGTTACTTTTGGTACGATGTAGTAAGATATCGCCGCCGCTACCGGTGTAATCCATAGCCCGAGTACATTATGGGCAAACCACCAGGTTAGATACGCTTCTGTAAGGCCGGTTAGTTGAAAAAACTCAGGTGAATTACCAACGGTAAATACAATAATCACCATAAATGTGGCGGCACCGAAAAACCAGTTGGTGGTATAGATACCTTGGGTGCGACGGGTTTTTATGGTCATCCAAACATTGATACCCAATGGCAGAAATATACCAAATACGATAACCAAATCTATTGGCCAGATCATATCGGAATATTCGCGACCAGACGTAACACCAAACCATAGTAGGATCAGACCAATACACAAGCCCAGATTCCAAAGCAGACAGTTCCACACCCCTAACTTTTCAGACCAGAGCTTCGTATTACCGAGAGCCGGCGTGATGTACATCATCGCCATGGCAAATGCCATTGAGATCCAGCCCATAATAACGGCCAATACATGCACCTGACGCATATGGCCAAACGACAACACTTCAATACCGGTTACAAAATCAGGAAATGCTAACTTCGCGGCATTAAATGAACCCAGACCAGTACCTACGATAAACCAAAGAATGGATGAAAAACCGAAGAATATAGCCGCCGAGCCTGGTGGTATATCTTCGTTTTTTGCAAACAAATATTTAAACATTACACCCCTCCCAAATAATTATTCTACATTCACCCAAATCAATCACTGTTGATTTCGCAGGCTGTCCCGAGGCATTAACAAATACCAACCAAACCACATACTTGAAAAAGCTAACGCAATACAAAAAATAGTTGCAACCATTGTCATGTCGTGAACCCCTTTTCTTTTAATAATCAATTCTTTTAACGATCAATTCGTTTAATAATCAATTCGTTTAATAATCAATAGTGCTTAAATAGCCAATAACTTCGCGCTAACTTACCGCTCGCCCGTTATCGCCCTACGATAACGCGCTAATTAATCAGCTTGCTTGTTCCAGACTATTCTGGCGGTTTACGGCAACGTGAAGTGTGATATAGAAAGCCAGACCAAATATGATCATTGCCCAATCAATGAAACCGGTAAATGTAAGCGGGTTATAAGCTTGCCCCATCCAGCCGCCCCAATATTCAAATTTTGCGCGACCAAGGAAACACATAAGCGCGGCACCAAATACACTGCCGTTACCCATACCGGTCACCATTCCGGCCACAAAACACAGTATAAACGGATTTTTCATCCCCTGACCTCCTCCACAAATTTTATTTGATTTTTAATAGATCGGTTCGACGCAAATTGGATAGCTCTTACGGCTACTTTGTTAGTTATTTTATTTCACCGACTTTAGGTAAAAGAACGTTAATTATTCTAATTACAGTAAGGTTGGTAAGACACAATCCAACAGTTCGCTCTAACACATACATCGATCAACACCGAGGTATTTCAACCCCGTACCCATTCAGACAACCGGGTTATATTGGCTCGAAATCGTGTCACATGTCATACACTAGGTCAAGCCTTAATTCCGTTTAGCGAAGCCCTGCCACTACCTATCGATTTAAGCTGTATCCCTGGCATAAACACGTTGTTAAAACCCACAACAAGGTTATAAAATTCAGTTACTATATGTTATTAATAGTTATAACATTAACTAACATCAACAAAAATTAACATCAACAAATCACTGACATCAGCAACGTTTGCTATTAACTTGCCATCATCTTGCTATCAATACATTAGCAGTTAATAAAATTCATTGAGCGAAATCAATTATGCGAGAAATAATCATCCTAATCATCGTCGCCGTTAGCTCACTTTTTATCTTGGGCTATTCGGTTCACATGCTCATCGGCGGATTAGTCAGCCCACAAACCGAAAAAATCTCCATTATCGTCGCCTGTAGCATCGGCGTAGTGATACTGTTGCTGTTAGGGCTGGATATTATCAAACAACGCCGTAAACAATAACGTCGTAAACAATGATAAACAGCCTAGCTTCACCCAAACCTCTATGCAGCCCAATTGATCTGCTATGTGCGCAATATATACGAATATAAACCATCACGCAATTGCGGCCTTTATCAATCGCTCAGTAACCTCGCGCAACAAAATTGGTGCAATTGCACCACGCCATCTCGTCTTACCACAAAAACAATTTTTAAACCAATGCCTTTCAAAACCTATGCTAAAGACCAACCCACAACTTTAAGTAAAAAGCGGCCAAATTGTGGGGCGGCATCGCATCGCTAGGCAAAAACCTTCAAGACACCGCCAAGTTTCTGGTACTCCGAATACTCGGTAAATTGCCCCTTATGGAAAACATATTGCCGCCGGGCACCCGATGCATCCATGCCCGTCAAGCCAAATGACTTACCAGCATAGTCTGCGAAATACCGCACGTTTTTCACTAACTCGATTGACCGACCATTTTTCAGCTCCAGCAACACACGCTGCTTATTTACATCCAGAGCGACAGGAGCGCTCGGCAATAGCATCAACCGACCTAATGCCCTATGCACCCCTTGATAAAAGAAAAAACACGCCAGAAAAAGCAACAGGTAAGCCAGCGCATGATTCGGCTGGTACCAAAAATAGCCCGCGCCTATGGCCAAACCACTCACTGTCGGGATATACATCAACAGATCCCACGCAACCCCTTTTCGATCCTGCGCCAACTGATATCGCTCTGATTTTGCCATCGATTTAACTACCCAAAATACTGCCTAAAAAGTTGCCAAAAAATAAACACTCACAATATCATTCAAAAATTCAACAAATGCGCTATTGACCGAATAAAAGACTGCTGGATGAAAGATTGCCCGAGACAAAACAGCCGGACAAGAAATTACCAGAGAAAATTATCTGCCAAAAATTAGCGAGCGGCATTGCTGGCCAACTTATCCGCAGCCTTTGCGGCGCCAGCCTCTCTCAGCACACCCGCAATGACCATATCCAGCTCGTTGTAAAGCATACGACCAGCCTGTTTAAACCGCAGCGTCTGCGATCGGTCAATCACGTAGGTCCACGGATCACCGATAACACCAAATGCTTTAAATGCTTCAGGGTTTTGGTACTGATCCATATGCAAAAAAATCACATCGTCCTCATATTTAGACAATAACGCCTTTAATATCTGCAATTGCTTATCACAAACCGTACAGTGTCCTGGGGTCGCGAACTCGAGCACAATAGGCTTATCCAAAGATAGCGCCTTGTCTAACGAAACTTGATACATACGTTCATCAGGATAACGGTACGTAGTAATACGGCTAAAATCGCCGCCCACATCATTTAAGGTTTTGGTGCGTAAACTAGGCGCACTCATACCCACTTTCAAGCTACTACTATCAATGGAACACCCTGTCACCAACACAAGCGGCGACACTAAAAACAATACAAGCGATAAACAGTATATTTTTCGTGCGAATAACATTAGCGCTCCCTCCAACCGCTGCAAGTGCGGAATAAATTATAAGCCCAAATGAAGTTTGCCAATAATACCAAGGTGCCAAATATCCCCATGGTTGCCAACAATGGCTTTACAATACTTTCAACTTCCTCAGGAGTGGAATCAATACTCGCCAGACCACCCAGCACACCTGCCGAGGTAAAAAATACAACCATACCAATAAGCCCAAAATTGTGGATCCAGAAATGCCACTTTACTAATTTCAAACTATAAATTGAGTTCTTCACCATACGGGGAAGAATATAATAAATTGCTGCAAATATAGCCATCTCGACCCACCCCAATAAATTAATGTGAGTATGGGCTCTAACAATTAAGTCACCGTGCAGGCGATGGTCGACAAAATAGCGGAAATCAGAAATCCCCCCCATTAGCGCCCCCCAGGTAAAGCCAATAATACTATAAATAATACAGGCATAAACGAACCACAGCGTATATTTTATGTATTCTTGATCTTGAGCCCATGGCTCGGAATTTACAGCATTGGACACGACCTACTCCTTACTTAGTAGCCTCATCACTACGACCAGATACCTCACCTTGAGGCTCAGTATCCCCAGCACTCGCCTCACCGCTATCACCCTGATTTTTTGTACGTATATCCGTATATTTTTCACTCCATTCTTTAGGAGCCCACGTTTTAACCATATTGTCGATAAATTCAGAGCGCCCTTCGGGGGGTATAGGTGAAGAGGATGATCCTTGCTCAGCCTTTAGCTGAGAAATAAACGCCGCAATGGCCTGCAATTTATCATCGGGCAGTCGAGCAACGTAAGCCGCCTCTTTGGGGGCCAAGCCGTGATCCAAGGTATCTGCATCATAAACCTTTTCCGGGTCCTTGAGAAAGCTGTAAATCCAGTCATAACTGCGCAACGTACCAGTACCATCGAGCGACAAACCCATGTTAGTACCATTACGTAAGGCGCGGTGACACGAAGTACACCGAGACTCTCTAAACAAAGCGGATCCTCGCGCACCTTGCTCAGTAAAGTCATAACTGTTGCTAGCCGCAAACATTGGCTGGTCAGATGTGAGCCGAACGGCCTCCAATATCACATAAGCAATTGCCGCCAACACGACAAAAACACCGAAGATCCCAAACAATACTTTCTCGCCGGTTTTTAACGATTGTTTTCTAGCACCCATACTCACCCAATGACTCGATTGATTACCCTATTATGCCACTCAAACCTTAACGCCAGCAAAACCTTGATGCGCTCTGTACGCCCAACCGAATTTGCTTAAAATATTACCAGGTACAATACGGACCCGAAAAGAATATTCCTATTGAACAAGCATATCCGTCATAACTCATTGTCTTACAAGAGAACAATGATATAAATACAAGGGTATAAACACATGACTTCCCCCTACACCCTTGCCCATTCGCCTATTTGTCATCCGCATAAAAAAGGGCGGAAAATCCGCCCTTTACACTCACCGCCCATGTGGAAGCGATGCCTAATCCCTCAGTTTCTATGCACTCGTTGCATCATTATTATCAGAATTGCTGTTAAAAAAACAGCAATCACTTCATCAAATCAAATACTTAATATTGTTTGGGAACACGGCTGTTTCCTTCCGTGGTCTCGCTTGTGCTCGTAAAAAAGGTCGCTAGATTCAAAATATCATCGTCAGACAAATTTTCAGCCACTTTCCGCATTTGCGCCATAGAATCATTGGCTCGCGAACCATCACGCCACTGTTTCAGTTGATTGACGAGATAAACGTATTTTTGCGCGGTTAAGCGCGGATAAATTGGAAATGCACCCCGACCATTGTAACCATGACAGGAGTGACAAGCAGGTATACCCCGCTCTGGCGCACCATACTGAGCCAATGACTTACCTAGATAACGCACACCTTTTTTCTGCCCCAACTCTTCCAACGCACTCAAATCAGAACCTACCATGGGTAGATCAATACTTGCAGAATAAGCGGCTACGTCCCTGCGGTCTTCTGGCGTTAACCCTTTTGCATTGGTGTTCATCACATACATAACGGTGTCATTGCGCTTATCGCTGGCAAAATCCTCTAACTGCTTAAGCAAAAAGTTAAACCCCTGCCCCGCTAGGCGAGGCGTCCCCATGGAGTCTTCTCCGAGTCCGGTAAGACCATGACAACCGGTGCAAGCTGGAACATCACCTTTACCATCGTTAAAAATTTTCTTGCCATTTTCCAGATCCCCAAAATCACTGTATGATTTTTTTTCCAGAGCAAACCCGGCGGTTGCCGACATCATCGCCATCACGGCAATAATCGCTGTTATTTTTGTTGAACGTTGCATAGAAAACACCCTCCCAATTTATAAGTCCGCAAGCTCCTGGTGCCAGCATCAACTGACCATCACAAGCCGATAACCCCAACCTCAATTATGTCCACTCACTTCTACCACTAAGCGCCTGAATACCATCAGCGCCTGAGCAAAACCCCTATTATTAACATCTGCCTGCGACAAATCGCGGGTGGTAGAAATACGGGCATTGCGAGATATAAGGAAAACGTGAATTATGTATTTACCAACTACCACATGTTTTTATTATTAACATTAACTTAAATATTCACTTAAACATTCACTTAAACATAAATTTAACGCTAATAAACGCACTTTCAAACCATAAAACTAACAAACACCACTGCCGCTCATAGCGGCGTTATTTATATAGCACACAACACCACACCCAACAGTATTACTATTTAGCGTGATGTATTACTGATTTTGCGCTCGTATGAGACAGTAAGTTTTAAGAGTTTTTCTTGAGCATATAAGCCGCAACACCAAACGCGACCGCAGTTACGATAAGATATGTAAGAAATATGTCGCCATTCGTTAACATGCTTACTCCTCCAGTTACCCATGGGTTGGTTTATAATTTTAATCGCCAATTTTATAACATGACTGCCGTCATGTGGCAAGATACGGGTGACAATATATCACTCATCGCTTGCAAGGCCAAGAACCTGGCTATTTTTTATTCTCGGACATTATTGATCAATGGGTGTCGCTATAATCGATAGCCCCATCTCATATCATTCATTGCATACTGCGCTAAAATACGCTATCTGCCCAGATATCACGCAGCATGATTACATAACTCTATAGCCATGTAAATATTAAAGGATTATTTATTAGCTTATAGTTGACCACCATGGCTGCTACAAATCATACTAGCATGGTCAGTTATAAAGCACTGGGTTAACAAGCCGCCCTGTACGTGTACAACCTATGTTCACGCCCGCTGCATTCGAATACAACCATGCTGTATATTAATACCGTAAAAACGCACAACAGCGAACACCTAATGACAGTAACCACTTGTTATTTCAACCAGGATTATAATTTGTGATTCAACGCGGTTATCGTGCACTTGTATTGTGGATCATATGGAGTGCCGCAGCTATTGTGATTTACGCGAATTTGTATCAGGACACGGATGTCTGGAACTTCGTGCGCAATGACCCCTCTCGCATCACCTGGACAATCATCGCTTTATTTGCCGTCGGTGTTATTACCAGTTTCACGCTCACCATTTTGTTAACACTGGAATCTATCAAAGTAGATAGCCTGGAACAAACCGCCAAAATCAAGGGCTGGCTAGGCATTGAAAACACCAGCAAAAAATTATGCGTCGCTACTTTTTTTAACTCTTTAAAAACCGTTATAAAAAACAACGGCGAATTGAATATAGAGGCATTGGTTAATGTCGAGTTTGCCGTTTATCGACGCACAGCGCATGCATTGGAAGTGATTGGCAATTTATTGATCACCCTGGGATTAGTGGGAACAGTCGTCGGATTAACATTAACGCTAACAGGATTAACCGGGTCGCTGGAAGCACTGGGGCAGGACCAAGAGCAACTGCTTAGAGGACTTCGCGGGGCAATGGCCGGGATGGGAACTGCATTTTATACCACATTATTAGGGTCCGTTTTAGGTGGCGTGCTATTGCGCGTATATGGGCATATCGACGAGAATGGCGTTGACAGCCTCGAAAATTCATTAACCCGTATTTGCCTTGTTTATTGTTCTGCCGATTTTAAACCCAGCGTAGAACGCAATGTTCGCGTGTTAAACGATGAAATCCTCACCTTAACCAGAAACATCGAACAACTACAATTGAGTTTTACGCAATCCAAATCTGCAATAACTGGCTTTACAGAGGAATTGGTGGAAATGCAGGCCCGCGATCACGACACCCAATCGCTGGAAAAAACCATTAAGCTTCGCAAGCAATATCTCGATACACTACGCGATGAGTTTCAATTAAGGCGCATGAATCGTGGCGCGTGGTGGCGTGTTCTGCTAAACAGTTTTCGCAAAACATAAATCAAAAATATCGCTGTTGGAAAATAACGGTCGAAAAACATTACACGGCGTTAATCGAGCCGCCATATTAAACCAATATTCAAAAAACCAACATCAAGGCCTGCAAGCAATGGCACGCAAACATCGCTCCTCCCCACCCAACATCCACGAAAGCTTTTCCGATATCGCACTGTTAATGCTCGCGACATTTGTATTCCTGCTGGTTACAATCATGATCACGTCGAGACTGGCCGAACAGAATCAGCTACCTTTACTTAAAGCCAGTGTATCTGATTTACAACAGCAGCTGAAACAGGCCGAATTAGAAAACCAGCGCTTACTTGCCAATCTGGACGGTATGGCAAACATGACCGTTGAATCACAAATGGAAACCGCCCTCCAAGCCGTCGGACTCGGGAAAAACAGCAAAAACCGCAAAGACTTTGATTTATTTGTGAAAGGCTTAAACGACCTACCCGGAAAAAGCTTGCATTTAATGATTGATGCAACCGGTTCCATGCATGGTGTAACCACATTCCTAATCCCGGTGTTACGCGTTATTGTTATTCGCTCAGGAAAGCAACTGGATGCCCTCACTTGGTTTTCCGACGGCAAAAACGAAACCTACACAGGCACCATGGGAGGCATGTTCGATAAATTAATGGACGGCGCTCCTTTTGTCGGTTCAGAAGAGACCATTGGAAAAGCATTTCGCCATGCGGCAAAAAACGCGCCGACCCCTGGTGCTTATCTATTAATTGGGGATGAACCCAGTGCAGACCGGATACATTATTTCGATATACCCAGTCCGGTCTACACCATCCCCATCGGCAAACAGAATCCCGAAACGCTTTGGGCATACCGTACACTTGCAGAAAAAACTCATGGGAAAATGCTGCAAATAGAAATTAAATAGCGTGGGACGTTAAGGAAAAGTTGTCGATTGGTGTAAAATACCCCGTCAGGTCTCCCGTACATACCCGTAACCTTTGAGATTTAGGTATGTAAGAATGCGTGTCATACTCATTTCAACACCACCATGGCATAAAGAGGTCATGCAATTGACACCTAAACCTTAATCGTGACAGGTATATAATACCAATCGCCCGCAATTGTTAATACAGGCGGGCAAAAACCAATATGAAGGTAAAATAAAGAATATGTTACATCGAATACCAACAGCAATCTGGCCTTTGCTTATTATGTCCCTATGGGGAGCCGCCATACTTGGGTTTAATCTTGTACGCCTGAACGCTTTTGGCATTGATGAGGGCGCCGCGATGGCGCTACTATTAAACTGGTCTGTCTCAGATCAAATTGTGAATCCGGTTGCCACTTATGGCGGCCCGGATTTTCGCGCATTGTTGTTTATCCCTCTAGGCTTGTATTGGCCCGGCAGTATTATTGCCGCGAAGGTTTTTACCCTTATGATCGGCTTTGCAGCAGCAATGTATCTTTACCATTGGAGCAAAAAAGCAGATGGCGCAGAAACAGCGTTACTCGCCACGGGATTATTTTTAATATCCCCCTCCCTCATCCATCTTGCAGATAGTGTTGCAGTGGGCCCTTATTTATTGGCCCTGTTTGGTGTCGGTATGTACCTCGATCAGAAATATCGCACCTCCCCCCACGTTATCAGCAGTCTTTATTTTGTCCAACTACTGGTCGTCGCCATTACTGTTACCTTGCACCCTATCGGCTTGGCCTACCCACTGGCATTAGCCTGGCATTGGTATTCTGCCCCCAAGTCAGACAAACAACAAAAGCAAGTATGGATCGGAATTGGGATAAGTGTCTTTATTGTATTTGCCATGCAAACCGGCTGGATAGACATTCAATGGAATAATAACCCGTTAAAATCTCTCCACGACGCCATATTGGGATACAACTTGCGTGAACCGGATTTACCCTCATGGCAAGGTGGCGCCGTTGTTATCGTAGCACTGATCTATCTGCTTATACGGGACTTTAAGCTTTTATCCCAACAGATGTTCGGCAAAATAGTACTCATTAGCGTTATTCCTGGCGTATTTATTGCCGATGAAAACTGGGCGCTTATCGCATTAGCATTTGTTATTTACCGAGGCATACCCGCACTGATCGCGCTCAACAAATCAATAAAAACAATGAACTTTGCCGGCCAGCGCGGTATTGTTTTTATCTCACTCATTGTCACCTCGACCTTATTCATGCAGGCAAACAAAGGCTACGCCTCTCAAATACGCGCGGGGGTACTCCCCCCGAAAGATCTACTCATTCAGCGTCTGTCCCAAGAAGCCGGTGCAGATCAACCGTTTTTAGCCGCCAGCCAGTGGCCGGCAAGAACCATGATCATCTGTAAGCGTGACGTGCTTAAACTCCCCCCCGACGCAGAAAATGCCGCCGCCTTGCGTGCAATGATCAAAGGACTGACTCACATCATGTTTGATCATCAAAACCCAAACAATGCCAGTCTCGCCCGAAATATCGCTGAAATGGGTGGGCACACAGAAACACTTGATATTCAACCTATCGGCGTAATCGTCAAATTCAGACAGGAGGACGAAGACCAGACTGAACAAACACCTACGCAGGCAAATCCAATGACAAAACAGCTTGATGCGGACAAGCAGTCGATACCATCTGCACCATAAAAAATGACCTGCTATAGTAAAAACGGGTTAACCGCCCCATTAACACGGTAAAACAATGCGGCAAACCAATACCGTAAACTAACGCGGTAAACAACATCCTTGACGCTAAAGCATGGACAAAATATCAACGGTACTGGCTTAACGACAGCAATACTTACCCGACGATCCCTTGCTGAGATTTCTCACAAGGTATCGTCAAAGCCGCCTCACGCACAAAGAATAGATTAATTTTACTTGCAACCCGAATTCGAATCAGGTCAAATAGAGCCATGAGCCTTGATAATTCTTACAATATTGCCGTTGATGTAGAAACCTCTTATATTGAAGAGCAATCTGCACCTGAAGTGAATCGCTTTGTATTCGCATACACCATTACCATTCGTAACAATGGCGAATCTGCGGCTAAACTGCTGACACGCCACTGGATCATTAACGATGGTAACGGGAACGTGCAAGAGGTGCATGGGGAAGGAGTGGTTGGAGAACAACCTTATCTTAAACCGGGCGAATCATTTCAATACACCAGCGGCACCGTCATTGAAACCCCAGTGGGCAGCATGGAAGGCAGTTACCAGATGATCACCGATGACGGTGTACCATTTGATGCCGATATCCCTGCATTTACCTTATCACTACCCCATAAGCTGCATTAGCAACTAACTTGACGACGACTATTTAAAGCTGTCGCCAATCTGTTGCCGGGTTCGTTGATCAGATTCACGGATAACGTCATTAACATCTTCAGCTTTTTTCAAAGCCCTTTGTTGGCTCGACAACAAATGTTCTTGTGGTTTCTCTTCCGGCTTGGAGCAGGCACTTAATGCCAACCCCATCCATAATATGCCAAATAAATAAATAATTTTCATGCGCTTAGCCTCTGCATAAACAATATGCACATAACGGTTATCGGCCTGCAATGCTTAAACCTAAATTTATCGCCATACCATCGATAACAATGACTGCAAGGCAACAATTACTACAATTTGTGCATTATGCCCAAACCAATCGCCATCGCATCAAAGTTATTATCACTAACCAGTTGCGTCACCTCAATAAACCCATCAAAGCCAAAGGGCAACTGAATTAAACCGCCAACACCCAGCGATAGACTGGATTCGGTATCCCCTCTGGCAAGCACCTCGGTATCCCCCGATATTTGCGCCGTGGTAAACCCCACCAAACCATAGGCGGTAATTGTATCTGATAAATCCATTGAAGCACGGCCATACAAACCAAGAAAATAATTGAGTGTTAGCGTGGCATCAATTTGCTGGGCACCAACCCTAATTGCATTGGTATCGTCGGTAACATTAAACCCAAGATGGCTTTCTAGCGATATTTTGGGCATTATGTTAGTGAACAAATTAACCCCCAACCGGGCTCTTGCAATAACCGGGTTGTACGTTGCACCCTGCACATCCAGGGTAACGAAACCGACATCGGCGCCAATGTAGGCTTCTTCTTGTCCCTCGGCATCGTTATCAGCCGCAATAACCGGCGACGATAAAGTTAATCCCAACATCAGAATACAAATCAACGTAATCATTGAATTGAATAACTTGTATGCCTGCCACCGTTGAGGCCCACAGAATCCAATAAACATAAACACGGTTTTCACCTCAACTCAGTCCAAATAACTCAAGCCACGTAACTTAATCCGGGTAAGTTAATCCAGGTAAGTTAATCCAAGTAACTTAATCAAAGTAACTTAAGCCCACATCACTTATGCCCACGAAACTTACTGTCCACGTAACGCAGCCCATATAATAAATTGATTTTCTTCCTGATTTCATAAACGTCCATAAAAATAAAATCACTTAAACCATACTACAGAACGCAATCCTAGGGTACTTAATAAAATTATTTTTTATAAATCCGGTTGAAAGATACGATTCATCTCCCAATAGCTGACTCCACGATATTGATTTTTCGCCGCCGTTTCACGTATTAGCACCCCCGGCACCGAAATAATGTGTAGCATTTTCTGCGCCGTTGTTGTATTGGTTTCTATGAGGGTTTTTGCCGCAGTATACTGCGGCTCCTTAGGCGTCACCACGCTATCACTGCTAAGCCCTGATAACATCTCAAGATAGTCATCAATACTGAGCGTTGGGTGGTCCTGGTTTATTAATGCCGTGTCAAACAGCCGGGTATCCTGCAGCGCTTCCTCGACTGACTCCAGGTAAGCCACCTGCCTAATTTCCAGAAAAATCTTTCCTTGCTCAAGGAGCGGTTTCGCATACCCCAACAATCGATGGCAATGCGGACAACGGCTATCCACAAAAATAATCGCGTGGATCGCAGCCTCGGGGTCACCTAACAAAATACCCTTACCAGGAAGTTGCTTCGGATTGTAACGCGGCGTTATCAGCTCTCCATTAGCCAGCCAGGTATTATCGCGAACAATCGTGGTACCACCACACCGATTTACCCACCCTTTAACCCGTAACGTGGCCAACGCTGTTTGGCCAAGCTTTTTATACTTAGCATACGCCTCAACACGAACAATAATACCGTCTACCGGCGATAGCTGCATGTCGTACACAAATAATCCCGCCTCTCCAAACTCTAATGCTAACTGCCGTAATACATTTTGCTTAAACAGCGGGGCAACCTCTTCTTTACGCACAAGATTTGCGCAGACAGCATTAGCGTCCTTATTGTTAACCGCAGTATTATTAACCACAGCATTGTTAACCGCGCTATTGGCAATATCACGGATGCCATCATTGGCAATGCCAATAGAAATATTTAACGCCCAAAGAAGGGTAATCGAAATCACTGCTTGTGTAATGCGCAAAATCACTGGTGGTGCACCCCTGGCTTCTAACCTAGACTTCTAACCTAGACTTCTAACTTAGGTTTCTAGCTTATGTTGTTAACTTATGTTTTAAATCTATGTTCTTAACTTAATGTATTTACCTTGGGGTTTAACCTATGTTGCCAACTTAGGCTATTGCTCTAGCCTTACGCAATTTTTTGCTAAGGTTCATAAACTAGAGCTCATGGACAACGCTCATGAACAACGCTAACGCACAACGCTCACGACGACCACTTATTGGCTACGATATAAAATATAACAAAACCATTAAGCTGCTTGCAGCACTCACAGGGTTCCTATGTCATACATCGTCGATTGTGATGGCTTCACCCAGCAGCCGAAGCTGCATGTCACCTGACAAGAAACCGTATATCGCCTTTCCTGCCAATTCATATCGCCAGCCAGAAAGTACCGAGACATCTTCCCCCCCCATAATCAATGCCTCCAAATCTTTCCGGGTTGCCAATACAGCGGGCGTTACACCATTTTGGTGGGCACGAATGCGAACGATTGCCATTAAAATATCGACCAGAGCCTCTTTATCCGTGGCCAACGCTTTTGTCCGCTTATCACCAGGCCACTGATCCACTGGCAATGCACGCGCCGTTTCAATTTCAGCCAAAACAGCACCTGCATTTTTTTTAAGACTGCTATTGAAGCCACGAGTTTTCTCAAGCGCAGCAAGATTAGCTGGCATTTTCCTCGCCAAGTCGACTAACACCTCATCACCCACCACCCAACGCCGCGGACGATTTAACTGCCTTGCCAATAGTTCACGCCAACGACACAAACCTTGCAATACCGCTAATTGGATATCCTTTAAGGTTTGCACACCGCGCACCCGCTTCCACAAGTTATCGAGCGGAGGAGCATACACATTTATATCAGCCAAGTGATTAAAATCCTGCTCTAGCCAGTTCTCACGACCTTTCTCCTGCAACATAGATTGCTGCAGGCGATAGATAGGGATCAGGTATCGCACATCATCAACAGCGTAGCGCAACTGGGCTGTATCCAGTGGCCGTTTTTGCCAGTCTGTACGAGAGTGGGCTTTATCCAGAGTGGTTGACAACATCGCCTTTACCAGATTAGCGTACCCCAATTGATCACCAAACCCCAGCAAAGTGGCCGCTATCTGCGTATCATAAAGAGGGGTAGGGAGTGCGCCCCTTAGGTCATAAAAAATCTCCAAATCCTGGCGGGCCGAATGCATAATTTTTGTAGAGGATGGTTGATACAAAACATCAAGCAAGGGAGATAAATCTGAAAGTGCCAGGGGATCTACGCAGGCAATCAGGTCTTCAGTAGCCAATTGCAATAAGCATAAATGCGCATAATAGGTTTTTTCACGAAGAAACTCCGTATCCAAAGCAATGAAGTCACTGTCTTGGAGTACTCGGCACAGTTCGGTTAATTTTTTTTCAGTATCGACAAATAGCTCTTGCATTATTAATATTCCTGGTGACCCAATATTGACACTACGGTCATTACGGTAACATGATTACCTCTGTTTGTGACCCGATACCCAGAAAACGTATTATTTAGATATAATTCATTAATTTAACACACAAAAAGTCCCGGTAACGCATTCAAATTGAGATGCGAGTATACTATTGATACCTCTCTTTGTATTTGCCAATCGGACGGCAATATACATAAAGATATGATATAAGCGATTTAACAATTGCACGCCTGATGTTAGCCGATCAATTGCTTAAATCGATATTAAAAACATAAATAAAGCGATCACCTAAAATTAATCGTCGAAACAAACGAAACTTATGCTGCCAATCCTAAAACTCTTTGTAAATATTTGCCTGCTGCGCGCAAACCCGGAGGACATTCCTGCCTCACCGTTTTTATTAGCGCTTACCCTATTAGCTTATTTTTTGCTATCCCTCGGCATAGCGCTCCACGGCAGCTCCCCGGTCCAAGCATTTTCCACAGTAGTGGTTGGTTTAATCATGATGATAGGCTTCGCGCAAGCAGGTTTGTGGATACGCAGCTTTCTTAACCGCTCGATACAAACCATTACCGCGTTAGCCGGTACTGGCATTATATTTGATAGTATAAGCTGGCCCCTGGTCATGTTAGCGGCAAACTATCCCGCTGACGAGGTCATGTTCCCCCGCTATTTATTACTCATTTTTTTGTTTTGGAATATTACCGTCATTGGCCATATTTTACGGAATGCCCTCTCTATACCATTTTGGGCGGGAATAGGCATTTCAATACTTTACGTCTTTACTTATCTAAGAGTCATTCGAGTATTGTTCATCGCCAACAGTTAGGTGACACAATCGCAACAGCTTACATGGACAAATTATTTGGATAACTTAATTTAGATCGGTAAGCTGAACTAACGGCTCTACCATAGAGATATTAAGAAATAACACTAAAACTCGCAGTTTAAAGCAGGACATTTAATTCTTATGCATGTACATATTCTTGGCATCTGCGGCACCTTTATGGGTGGTATTGCGCTACTGGCGCGCGAACTGGGTTATCAAGTCAGCGGATCGGACAGCAATGTCTACCCACCCATGAGTACACAACTGGAAAATGCGGGAATAACATTGTCCAGCCTGGACGACCTAGCCCAGTTTGCCCCTGAACCTGACCTCATCGTTATCGGCAATGCACTCTCTCGAGGTCAAACTGCAGTAGAAACTATACTCAACAAAAACCTGGCCTATACGTCGGGCCCGGCGTTTCTGGCCAACTACCTGCTAAAAGATCGCTGGGTACTCGCCGTATCAGGCACTCATGGCAAAACCACCACCGCCAGCATGCTGGCCTGGATATTGGAGTATGCCGGACTAAAGCCTGGTTTTTTGATTGGGGGGATACCCGAAAATTTTGGCATTTCCGCTCGCAGTGGCAATGCACCCTTCTTTGTTGTGGAAGCCGATGAATATGACACCGCTTTTTTCGACAAACGATCCAAGTTTGTGCATTACCGCCCTCGTACCCTTGTCGTCAATAATCTCGAGTATGATCATGCCGACATATTCCCGGACCTAGACGCCATAAAACGCCAATTCCATCATTTGATACGCACAGTACCAGGGAATGGATTAATCGTCGCACCGCAAGCCGATGCCAATATTCAATCAGTTATAGAGATGGGCTGCTGGACACCCATTGAGTATTTTGGCGAACAGGCGAAAAGCAGCTGGTCAATACAAAACATGGCCCCCGATGCCAGCCGCTTCGACATACACATGCAAGGTAAACACGCGGGCACACTCGACTGGTTATTGCAGGGCCAACACAATGTTAACAATGCCATCATGGCGATCGCCGCGGCACGACACGCCGGGGTACCGACCCACTATGCCATAGAAGCCATGCACCACTTTAAAAATGTGAAGCGACGAATGGAAGTGGTCGGTATTGTCAACAATATTACAATATACGATGATTTTGCACACCACCCCACCGCCATTACCACCACGTTGGAAGGGCTTCGCAACAAAGTTGGAAATGCACGTATCATTGCCATCCTTGAGCCTCGCTCGAATACCATGCGTATGGGCATTCATTCACAAACACTTGCCAAATCACTCAAGTGCGCCGATGAGGTTATTTATTTCCAACCACCTGATATTGACTGGAATCTAGACACCGTTATCAAAAACACCCTATCACCCGCTAAACTAGTCTCCACGGTCGATACCATCGTCGATGATCTTGTTGCTAATGCACAGCCCGGCGATCATTTATTGATAATGAGCAACGGAGCCTTCGGTGGTATCCACAAAAAAGTATTGCATGCATTGACGACGCGCTACCCAACCCCATAAATGGTCAAAAATAAGACATACACGACATGATTCGAACCAACACAACCAACACTGCCCAAGCACCCATATCATGAAAAATGACACTATAACCCTGGCCATGACAGGTGCTTCTGGCGCACATTACGGTTTCCGCCTCCTGGAATGCCTGTTAAAGGCCGAGAAAAATGTTCACCTTCTGATCTCATCAGCAGCACAAGTCGTCATTAACACGGAAACAAATCATCATATTGGAAGTAATCCGGATGACGTCAGCCGCTATTTACATGACCTCTATCAGCCTGCCCCATCGCAATTAACCGTATTTGGCAAAACGCAATGGATGGCACCCATCGCGAGCGGATCAAATGCCTCCAAAGCAATGGTTGTTTGTCCCTGCTCATCAGCTACACTTTCATCAATAGCCCGAGGTTCTAGCACCGACCTCATCGAGCGTGCCGCAGACGTCATCTTAAAAGAACAGCGCAAACTTATATTGGTTACTCGAGAAATGCCACTATCTGTCATCCATTTGGAAAACATGCTGTCATTAGCGCGGTTAGGCGTGTCAATCCTGCCAGCAAGCCCTGGCTTTTATCATAAGCCTGAAAAAGTTGAAGATCTGATCGATTTTGTCGTCGCCCGTATATTAGATCATTTATCCGTAGAGCACCATTTAGTCCCCCCTTGGGGAACCTAACACCCTTATTTATTCACATAAAACCACGATCATAAACCGCTATCATGACAACAATCTCAATCCCACTATTTCCACTCCACACAGTGCTGTTTCCATCAGGCAGCCTGCCATTGAGAATATTTGAGCCTCGTTATTTGGACATGATCAGCACCTGTATGAAAACGGAAGAACACTTCGGGATATGCCTAATCAAAGAAGGCACAGAAACAGGGAAAGCGGCACTCACCCACGAAACCGGGACACTATGCGGAATTAACTACTTTAATACGGATTCTAATGGCGTTTTATGCATCACGGCATTTGGGAAACAACGCTTTACCATTAAATCGAAACAGGTCCAACGTAATCAGCTCATTATCGCCGAGGTATCACTATTGCCGAACGAGCCTCAACATCCCATTGAAGACAAGTTTTCACCTGCAGTGGACATGCTTCGGAAACTATTAGAGCAATTAGGCTACCCTTACGCAAAAATGGATAAAAAATATGACGATGCCAGTTGGGTCAGTGGCCGTCTGGTAGAATTGCTGCCCTTACAACTGGAACAAAAACAATCTTTTTTAGAACAAAATAACCCTGTACAACGACTCGAGCAGCTTTGGCAGCTAATGAAAGAGCTCGATTTACGATAAGTTAATTTTTCAGCCAATTGACAACATATTTCCCATCTTTAAAATCCTTAAAAATATCTTCAATGAGCGGATGATTGACACCTTCCCTCGACCTATCGACTTCAAGGTTTTGCTCTGAAACATAAGTATTATGCTTACCATTATCGACTAATATGTGATACCACGGCTCATCCTTTGGCGGGCGAGAACGAGCCACCCGATCATACCAATCTTCAGAACCACAAAATACCGGGTCAACATCCACAATAACCCCTCGGTAGTCAAACAAACGATGATGAATAACTTGACCCACCGCGAATTTTGCATCAGATATCTGCACCATGTCACTGCCCTTTGCTTGTAATGAAAAATTAGCGTTACTTAAACCTAAATTAATCAGTTGGATCACAGAAGTCCATGCTAGCCCTTGATGCCCCTAGCGAATCAAAACGTTACGCATCACCAACAAGGTGGCCACGCAACGTTTATAGTCGCCATACACATCAATACATAATATACCTTTTCCGCGCCCAACCGATTATTCTAGGTTAAACCAAAATTCGCCTAAATAATCACATCGAACTCACTGCGCGCCTTCAATTGCTGACAACAATATTCAACAACACGTACGGTAATATTCAGCTTAACCATTATCGAGAACACAGACTCTGCCAGACCGTCATTGTTAACGTAAAAGTACCAGGAGCTGTTGGCGTTTAGGTTAAAAACACGAAGGCATACGCACTTGTTACCTGAGCAATATTACCGAACCAAATACGACCTGAATCAGCTCGTCATGCCATGCTTGCATAGCGCTCATACCAACAACTAAACCACGAAACGTACGCCTTGGTTAGCACTTATTAAAAACAATAATGACGCGATTTAAACCTCAACAAACCCCGCGTACAGCGTCTTAATCAAAATAGGGGCTCAATCCGTAAAAATAACAGCGCACAATGCGTAATTCATTTACGCGTCCTTAAGAAATTGCAATAACCAAGCCAATATTACGCATTAATTATCTATCTCACAGTAATGGTGATTTTCTCCGACACGATGGGTGGATTGTGAGGTATGTGTCCAAGATCCCCCATCAATAACTGCAAGGTATGCTTTCCTGGCTTAAGGTCTAGCATCACTTCAGTTTGGCCACCACCAAAATGCCTATGTTGCGAATCACTGGGAATAGGCTTATCCATCACGGGTAAATTAGTATCAATTAGCAAATGATGATGCCCGGTTTTTGCATTATCTACCCCTGCTGGCGCCACCCCCATACCGGATAAACCAAACTGAACTTTAACCGGACTAGACACAAGCGCGCCATCGGCAGGTGAAATAATATAAACTTTCGCTCCGACAGGCAAAGAGGTTGTTTCTGCCTGCACACCGCCTATCGTCAATAACAACCACATCCCAAACCCTACAATGATTCCTTTATACATCTTTCAATCTCCTTGCATAAATACAAATATAAAAAACGCGATAACGTGCGTCTATTTCCAACCTCAAAATAAACACAAGTGACACAGTATCACAAAATTACGCGCCAAATCCTAACGTATCAACTTAATCACCGCATTATCCGAATCCCTTCTATCAGCGGCTCAGCTAAGAATAAAAAAGCCATTAACCTGTTAACAACACACAACAGTCCCAATAGTGACTTGCCATTTAGAGTAACCCTATTTCAAGCGCCACGAGTATGCTTTATGCATAACAAAAAATGCATCAGTTAATAACAATGAAGATACCGCCAAATGCCCAGTATAAAAATATGACGACACAACCTTTATTGAGCCACTTGTAACCGTTTAGCGATAGGAGATGGAAACCAACAGACATTAAAGCATTATATATAGTGAGAAGAAACAACGACAATGCTGATCTTAAGCATTTAAATGAAGGCAGCAGTAGGAGGGAAATTCACCCCAAAGCATTTAAGGTTTGGGCTTTACAGTGTCTTACAATTGGCCTTGCCAGTCGCAACAACGTCGCATGGCACTCCCATACTAGAAGGAGCAACACTGCCATGGACATAAAAGAGCTTACTACTAACACCCAAACCTCAAACGCAATGAGCAATAAAAAGGAAACTGAAAAAACGAACCGCAACGAACACCAAGGGACAAAACCATTGACTAAATCAATAACGAGAAAGCTCCCCTAACAACTGAACATCGCTGAACGATACCATTAATTTATAACAAAACATTAGCACTTTAAGTGCAGAGTACTCACACTAAAAAATAATAGGCATAAAAAAACCCGCTACTAAGAGCGGGTTTAAGATTACTTATAGTTATTATTATAAAACGACTAAAAGCTGCTATTAAAACGTTATTATTATTATTAATTTATTATTATTAATTTTGTTATTATTAAGTTGTCGTTATGAGGCTATCATTATGAACCATCATGGTAATTGATGGGTATCACCAAAAAACTGATGCCTATTCTAACGAGTAAATCACTTCAAGACAAGCCTTAAATACTAGATCAATAGTCTAATCACTGGCACCTGCCGCCACGCTCTAGCCTACTCAGGCACCTTACTCGGAACACTACCGCAACACCAACAAACATCAAATTGCGAAGGAGAGGTCTCACCACATTTCTCGCAATCCCACGGTGGGCCGTCTGCCTTAAACTCTTCTATAGCGTCAGCCACAATCTTTTCGGCCCTTAGATAGTCACTGCGATCCACCCACAAACTAGGCCAAACTTCAGTGGGCGGTAACTCACCCGCAGCCCCTGACAAAAATGTATTCTTTACAATACAAACAACCCCATTCGCTTCAACAATATTTTTATAATGAATGACCAGATACAAGTGAGGTGAGCTAAATATTGACTTCACCCGTCACCCTCCATACCAAATCCGGCACTAAAAAAACCATCTAGAAAAAATCCTATCTAGCATCGCTTTAAATCATCATGAAGGAATATTATCACCGCAATATACAACAACCATGGAGCCGTACATTATCTGCTTATCCTTACGCCGACAATACTAATAGCGGTATCGCCAAAGAAGCATATATTAAAAACTTCATCACAAAAAACGCCCTACCCTCTAAATAACCCCTGACCCAAACAATGGCGGAGACAGCCTATTGCTACTGACCCGCCACGATACTACTAGGCTTAAAGCAAAATTAAGGCCAACTTAGTTAAGCTATTGTTTTGAAAAGCATTGAATATCTTGACGAGACGCACTGACACAAAACTGTAAAATTTCACGACACCAAACCGAAGCAAAAACAAACAGTTATGAATAATATGTAATCATTACCAAGTATAATAAGTAACCGATATAGCATTCATGCCTGCCGGATAGAGCACTACCAACCAAACACAACACCTTCAAGTAGGAGCGAATGCTGCAGGTATTCGTCTTTTGAAGCCTCGGTAAACGATTGAATTTTTTTCCCTCCAAAACGTTTAACGATAGCATTCGCTGCCTTTTTCCCACTCTCTTCCAACGTGAGTGAACGAATAATCTGTTTTTTATGTTTTGCTGTCACTCGAGGACTGACAGTGATAGCTTGGTTAGGCAGTGCCTTGCTCTGAAAAAGCACTCGCATTCCGGCACGATCTTCTGCGGAAATCTTTTTTCTATAAAAAGCTGTTCGAAATACCGCAGCAGGACATACTTGCCGCTTAAATTCAGCCAGCACGCCATTAAACCCGCCACTGACACCCCAGATAATGGGTTGACGAACGGGGTTCTGAAATTGATCAATAGCGGTTAATGTTGCCAAATTCGGCGGTGGTATAGCGCAAATTCTTTTACCAACCAGATTATTAATGCCTTTAATATCAGCGTTATCTTTCGCCACCACAATAATAAACTCTAGTGTCCCTGGCAATTTCACCAACACCTCATGGTTTAAATGGGCAATACGCCAAGACACAAAATGCGGGCCGTCGAATACAATATCATAAACGTCATGACGTAGATCCCGCTGGTATTCAAGCCAGTTATTAGGTTGTTTATACGTAACTTTCTCCCCCAGCAATATTGACAAGTGCTCGGCGAGAGGACCATAGGTATTGCTACCAGCACCATTCAGTTCACGCGGGGGTGCCGTCATTATAAGCTCTGCCTGTGCTAACCCAAGTAGCATTAGTTGCATTACTAAAAAAACCACCGGCACTTTCACGCAAGTTTTAATGAAACGTTGAAATATGCTGTCTTTATATTTATTTTGTCCCAACGTATTTTCAACCTTTTATTATTAGGTAGTAAGTATCAGGAAGTAAGTATCAAGTAGTAAGTGTTCGTTTGTAACATATTTTTTAGTAAAAATGTATAGCTGCCCTATTACATTTTTTTGTTTGCTCATCAATTTAAAACTTAGACTAAGTCTACAATTTCGGCGTTTAAGAAAATAGTGACATAGATTAACGCCGACCATCGACCATACTAAAATAGACCCCTGATTGTTAGTCGTTGCGGATATACCCCACAAACACAAAGATTAAACGCAATCGACTAACAGCTAAAATCCCATGACACACACATCTATTTTTTCTTAACTAATTTTTGAACACAGCACACCGTTCACAATATATTGAACTCACACGCACACAAAAATTATTGCTTAAACTCTATTACGGCAGACATTAATTACTAACAAGGCGGGAAAAACTTAACAGAACACAACATTTAATAGGGAGCAATTGTGAAACGTCATCCTGCTTTTAATAAATAGCGCGGGGACTTTAGCATAAGACGGAAATTACATGAAGGAAATAATGCAAAAAAATAACGGGTGTAATCACTGATGTAATCAAGGATTAGCGTAGTCTTACCAGTAACACATCACCTTGCCACTTTTCAGAGACCGGCGCACCTTCATATGAGGTATATTTGACATCTGCCAACGGGCTTAATAACGTAAAATCATTCTTAAACAACGTCAGGGACCGCCGAAATACGTTATTAGATATCGGCACATGAAGCCCACCATACAACGGGAGTAGGGTTACTGTATCCACTGACCCTAACCATAATTGCTCATCATTTAGCAACCGGCGCGGTTGAGCCTGCCAGAACCTCACCACTACAAATTGATCGGATGATGCCAAGGCACGGCGCATCAACAGTGATTCCTGTCGATCATAGAATCGGTATGATCTAACAGGTGAGCTCATTGTACTCAGTGTCGGCGAAAAATACCTAAGCACATTCTTAGCCGTTAACTGCTCCGCATCCTCCCACCCCATGATCAACAAGTGCCGACGCAAATCATGCAACGTTCCCCAACATTGAATACTGATAGGCTGACCATCAGACTTATTACTGTGGAAAAGTTGAATTTTCTGCCATTCCCCTGCCCACCATGGCTCTGCTTGAATATTTTGCTTAAATACGGTGGCTTTTTGGTACACCCCTGTTTGTGACAAATGCACGCCAACAGATAACATTAGAATGGCAAACAGAATCACACTTGCCATCCCCGTGATCCCCATATGCCTAATCAAAAATGCCGTCCATGAATCAATCGTCTCTGCCGCAAAAATCAAATAAATTTTCCGCACCAGCCATCCAATAACACCAATTAAGATGATCATCCCGGCAACAACAATCACTAAACGCACGAACACATCCGAAGCCATCTGCATTGACTTTCCGAACACCAGCCCAGGTAGTATCACAGCAGGCGCCCAGAGTATCGCAGAAGCAACATTAAAGAACAGAAATCGAGCTGGTGGCATATGCATCATGCCGGCAACAAACGGAATAATCGGGCGCAGTGGCCCAACAAATCGCCCGAACAAAATACTCTTACCACCATGGCGTTTGAAAAAACGTTCACCACGGGGAATCAATTGGGGGTAACGAGAAAGCGGCCAAAGTGCCAGTAGTTGTTTGTCAAAATGCCGCCCCAACCAGTAACTCAGGCTATCTCCCGCAACAGCACCCGCCATTGCCCAGAGTAACGTAGACACCAAGGGTAAGCTTTGCACCCCAACCAAAGCCCCGATACCTAGCATAAAAGCAATACCCGGAACCAGAATTCCCACAATCGCCAATGACTCGGCGGCGGCCACGAGAAAAATGACGACCCCCGCCAATACCTCGTGCCGGGAAACCCATTCTAATAGCGGTTCAATAGTAGAAGCGTCCATGTATTAATCTTGCAGTATATATCCGCGAGCGGCTTTAACGGTGGCTAAGCGCACATTCGTTATTGGTAGGCCATACAGTGACCAACCATCGACTCACTGACGATGGTATACAGAGCATGGCGTTACAGAACATGGTGTTACAGAGCGTCGTACTGAGGGCAATGGCGATACCGGCAACGGCATCACCGACGATGGCATCACCGACAATGCTGTCTACGCTAAAAAGACATTGCACGGCAGCCGGTCCAATAAAATCGTTACAATAACTTTCGCCACTATACCCACACCACATTGGCTTCAAATAATCCAGCGCAGGCCCAACACTCATCAATGGAAAAGCCGCTCAAGCAGATGCCCGCGTTATCTTATGTGAGCGCTGCATAAAGGTGCGATACAAAAGAGGGATTACAAACAACGTTAACACGGTTGAAAATGCCAGGCCCCATACAATGGCGGAAGCCACTGGCCCCCAGAGTAGTGATTTACCCCCCAACCCGGCCGCCAAAGAAAACAACCCGGCAATAGTTGTTAGTGACGTAATCACAATAGGTATAACACGGCGGCGAGCGGCATAAACGGTTGCATGCAACACCGACATTCCACCCTCCAGGCGCTGATTTGCCGCATGTATCATTACAATTGCTGCATTAACGGCAATACCAATCAACGCCACCACGCCGTACATAGTAAACAGACTTAACGGATTTTGCGTCGCCACAAGGCCCAGCGTAACACCGGTGAATGCTAGCGGTACAGTAGAGAGTATCATAAAGGGTTGCCAGTAACTTTTGAACTGCGAACCCAAAATAAGATAAATCAGCCCAACACCAAACAACCCGAGCACCAACATTGCATCAAGACTTTCTTGTATGTCATCCAACTCGCCGGAAAAGTCCAGGTTGATCGTGGGATGCGCCGCAGCAACGCCCCCCCACGCCTGATTAACAAATTTATTGGCCGCTACGGTGTCGATTATTTCTTTATCTAAATCCGCTTCCACTGTCACGGTGCGCTTGAAATTATAATGCCGGATATTACCCTTACCCAATGCCGTATCAACCTGCACCAGTTCACCCAACGCAATAACCCCACCAGAGGGCAACGCAATACCCTGTTCGAGCACACTATCAATATTCTGATACTCACTGGGCATCGCCCGTACCCGTACTTCTAATTTTCGACCCTGATGCTGCATACTGGCAACAATTTCGCCATCAAATAACAAGCGAATAGTGCGGGCAATATCCGCGGGGTTTAGCTGCGCATCGCGAATGGCATCGGTATTAAACCTTAACAGCAGTTCCAGCTTCCCAGGGCTATCATCATCACTAATATTGGAAATCCCATCAATTGAATTTAATATACCGTAGAGTTCATTAACTGCCGCGTCAATGGACGTAAAATCATCACCTCGTACTTTTACACTGATGGGTTTGCCTTTAGGGGGGCCACCTTCCAAAATCAAAAATGAGATTTTAGTAGGGCCAAGCGTATCGAGTACATCTGCGCGCATACTGTCAATAATGTCAGCAACGCCACGCATGCCAGGAGAACCCGGGTTGAGGCTCACCGTTAACTGACCATACTGATCGCCAAAGAACGGTGCCATTTCCGTAAACGTTTGCCCAGCAGTGGAAGCAAGCCCTCGCGCCTCACCCTGCAACAGATGTTTGCGTACTTTTTTCTCGATCGTTTCCACCTGCCGAAGTGTATCCTGCAGTGTCGTACCCGGCGGCATTTCAACGTTAACATAAAATAAACGAATGGGATCAAAAGCAAAGAACTGCACTTTCACCATTCCCAGACCAAATGCAGCGACCGCAAAAAATAACAATAATGCGACACCCGCCAACGACATTTTTGGACGTCGTAGCACTTTAATCAATATCCGACAATACGCAATACGTAACCAATGGGTCATATCAACCCGTAGCTTTTGAATTCGAGATGTTTTAGCCAGGTTCTGCTTTACCATAGCCACATGCACAGGCAATACCCAATACGCCTCGAATAAACTTATCGCTAACGCCAGGGTAACAACAAAGGGAATAACAAACATAAAGTCCCCCAAAATCCCAGGCAACAGCATTAGCGGCAAAAATGCAGCCATGGTTGTCATTACCGAGGAGGTCACCGGACTGAATACTTCGCGTAATGCAGCAATTGCCGCCTGTAACGCCTGGGCACCACGCTGCATACGATAATAAATGGCCTCCACCACGACAACCGCATCATCAACCAACATACCCAGCACAATGACCACACCGAGCAGCACACTCTGATTTATGGTCTGATCAAACACGCTCAATAACCAGAAAGTGCCCGCCAGTGTAAAGGGAATTCCCAGCCCCAGGAAAAAAGCGATATGGGCCCCTAAAAAAATCCAGGTAACAAACATCACCAGCAACAACCCCAGTAAAGCGTTACTTTGCATCACGCCAATCGCCGTGCGCGTCGCAACACTCTGGTCGTCCAGCAATGCCACGGTCACACCGAACTGTGCTATTACCTTATTCTTTTCCCTGATATAGTTGTCAATATTTTCAACCAAATCAAGGGTATTAACAAAAGCCTGTTTGGTAACCGAAAGCATTACAGCGGGCTTACCTTCAACCGTAACGGATTGGCTGGCATTTTCACGTCCACGACTAACACGAGCCAGCGTGTCAACGCTCACTTCGCCTTTTAAACCTATAACGGGCAATTGGCCCAAATACCCCGGGTCGGCATTAGCGCCGATTAAGCGTACCAACCATTGCTGATTGCCAACTTGCAAGTCACCGGCTGCGGTATCTCGAAAAAACACTTTAATAGTGTCTGCCAATTGCGTTGGTGTAATACCTTTTGCTTGTAGTTGTTCCGTAAAAAACTCCACATGCAGCTCAGGTTCAACCAACGCGGCCGTGTTAACATCATCAACACCGCGAATACGTTCAATATCCTGTTTAATATTTAACGCAATCTGACGAAGCACCTCATCTTCAGCATTGCCGCTCACCACCAATGTTGCCGATGGAAATGAATTTGCGGAAGTAATTTCTAGAATATGCGGGTCTTCTGCTTCTTGAGGAAATTCGGCATTGGCTTTACTTTGTACCTCACGCCGCAAATCATTAAGTCGTTTGTCAAATGTACGCTGGTCAATATCGTTAAAACGAATCAATATATCCGAAGCGCTTTCCCTGCTGGTACTCGAAACAAACTTAACATCGGCTACCTTCTGTATCGCCTCCTCTAACGGGTCTGTGATCAGTTTTTCCACATCAGAGGCAGATGCACCAGGCATCGTCGTTACTACGCTAATCCAGTTAAAATTTATTTCGGGGTCCTGAGAACGCGGCATTTGCAGATAAGTCAGTGCGCCAACCACCAATACCACGACAAACGTCGCATTGGCCAGCACATGGTTCTGTAATAACTTATAGAGTAGGGACATGGACTAATCTTTATCAATCTATCGATCAAATTACATCATACTCACACGGCGTTAACCTGCCCTAAGTCAATATAACCTAAGTCAAATTAACCTAAGTTAACGCAACTTGACAGAATCTCCATGGCCAAGGCGATACCGGCCCTTCGTCACCACGAGATCACCCTTTGAAAGCACGACCCTGGCCGGTCTTCCTTCAACGGCATCGGGAAGCAATATAAACTCTGCTTTGTTGTTCTTCACCACAAAGACACCCAGCCCACCTTTGCGTCGCACGATTAACTCAGCGGGTAGGTGCGGCACATTATCCTGCCAAACTAATTCTCCGGCGGTGCCAGGCAGTGCCTGCTTTGCATTGAACACCAAACGCACATCCTGAGTCCGCTCTACAGAATCAATGACAGGGGTAACCGCCCGAATGGAAAGTGGATATTGCTTATCGCGCACAACTAGCTGAAGATTTTTTGCAGCCGACACCACATCTATCTGATGATTTTGCAACTTGGCAGAAACTTCGCTTTTTTCTGCATCAACCAGGCGTATCAATGGCGTACCAGGACTGGCCAATTCGCCAACATGGGCCAGCTTTTCGACAATAACTGCGTCAAAAGGAGCGCGAATCATACAGCGATCCACATTTTGCAGCGCCTGTTGTATCACAGCTTTTTGGCTAGCCCGATCTGCCAACAACACCGCTAGCTCTGTTTCCCGCTGCTTAAGCAGCTCTTCAGCCACCACCTGTTGCTTCCGAAGTTTCTGGGCGCGCTGCAGCTGGTAACGCGCTAACTCTATCTTTGCCTCAAGGCTCCTGGCTCCCGCCTGCTCGCGCTGTAACGCCAGTTCGTATTCCGCTTTATTTAACTCAACGAGCACACCGCCCTTTTTAACGACATCACCCACATCAACGGGAATGGCAATAATATTGGCACGCACTTCCGCGCTCAACCGGGATATATTGCGTGCTACCACTACGGCAGACGCTTTGTGTCGGGGAAACACCGCTAGATCTGCAAAGGACGTAGCCTCAACAGCAACCGCTGCACTGGAAACTTGAGCGCCTTCCGCAACAGCGTTGGGCACCACCGTCGCGCTGCAAACTCCCAGCAACATTACCGCTCCCAGTCTGATGAAACGATTCTTCAACTGAGCACCAAAACTACACCACGAACCTGCGCTATAACACATTGTTATTGAGTTGCCGTGACTGAGTTTAACGGTTTGTAAAAGAAGACAGAGAAGCGAAGACTTTTTCAGCTGCATTTAGCGTTTCAGACAACTCGGTGTCACCATGCGCGGCTGACACAAAGCCTGCTTCGTACGCCGAAGGTGCGAGGTATACGCCTTCCTTCAACATGCCGTGATAAAATGCCTGAAACTGCTCAATATTGCATTGCGTCACCTGGGAAAAAGAAGTGACGTTATCAATCGCTGTAAAAAACACGCCAAACATACCGCCAACCTGGTGGGTGCTCAATGGAATACCCGCCGCCTGGGCGCGCGCTTTGAGCCCCTCACATAGTTGCGAGGCTTTATTTGCCAGAGCATCGTGGAACCCCGGTTGACTGATTAATTTAAGTGTTGCCAGACCTGCAGCCATGGAAACCGGATTACCCGATAGCGTACCGGCCTGATACACCGGACCCAATGGCGCAATTTTTTCCATAATCGCTTTTTTACCACCGAAAGCGCCGACCGGTAATCCACCCCCAATCACTTTACCCAGCGTGGTCAAATCCGGCAACACACCATAGTACTGTTGTGCGCCACCCAATGCGACACGAAAACCTGTCATGACTTCATCAAAAATCAGCACGGCCTGGTGTTCATCACAAACCTCCCTCAGCCCCTGCAAAAAACCTGGGACCGGTGGAATACAATTCATATTCCCTGCAACAGGCTCCACGATAATACATGCGATCTGGTCTCCCATTTCCTTAAAGACCTGCCGCACTTGGTCAATATCGTTATAGTTAAGGGTAATGGTATGCTCAGCCAGTGAAGCCGGTACGCCAGGGGATGTAGGGACGCCTAAGGTTAATGCGCCTGAACCGGCTTTAACCAAGAGTGAATCGGAATGCCCGTGATAACAACCTTCAAATTTCACCAATTTGTCACGCCCGGTGTAACCACGCGCCAGACGAATAGCACTCATCGTTGCTTCAGTGCCTGAGTTCACCATACGAACCAATTCCACTGATGGCACCAGTTGACAAACCAGTTCGGCCATTTCAGTCTCAATGGCTGTGGGTGCGCCATATCCAATGCCCTGCGCCACCACCGCCTGCACGGCGGCTATCACATCGGGGTGCTGATGACCAACGATCATCGGGCCCCATGACCCCACATAATCGACGTAACGATTGTCATCTTCATCAACTAAATAAGCACCCTCGCTGTGTTTGAAAAACACAGGATCACCGCCAACACCTTTAAATGCTCTCACCGGCGAATTAACACCGCCCGGAATAACGTTTTGTGCCAGTTTAAATAAATCATGTGATCGCGTCATTACTATTCCCTTACTATTTTTGTTTGCTCTATATATTAGCTTTTACAAGCTTACTTTACGTAACAAGCCCAGAACCATTCGGTAAGTTTTCATCAAAACACTGCGCTAACTTATAGGCTGATTGTGTGACGTCCCGATGGCCAAATACGCCATGAATAACCGCCAACATATCTGCCCCTGCGTCGATGAGTTGTCGCGCGTTTTCTGAGGTAACCCCTCCGATTGCTGCGATGGGGATGTGCAGCTGAGTCTTGGCCTGGTGCAATAAAGCCAGGTCTGCCTGCACAGCATCGGGCTTTGTTTGAGATGTAAAAAAGCGTCCGAAGGCGACGTAATCCGCACCTTGCATCTGCGCTGCCAGTGCCAAGTCCAGGCGATTGTAGCATGATATACCAATTATCGCTTCGTCCCCCAAATACTGGCGGGCTACGCTCAAATCGTGATCATTTTTGCCCAAATGTATACCATCAGCATCAGTTGCCCGCGCTAACTCAAGATCATCATTAATGATAAAGTACACCTGACTGGCGCGGCAAATTGATTTTATCGATTTTGCCTGCGCCAATTTCAGAGGGAATTGAGAGGATTTACTGCGATACTGAATTAATCGTGCACCACCCTTAATCGCCTGTTTTACTTGAGCTAAAAGAGTTTCGGTGTCTGCACGATATTGAGTATTATCAGGAGTAATGGCATATAAACCACACAACCGTGGTTTAGCGGCGTTCTGCTTTTTCCTCCTCGCCTTCGGATTCATTTTCGTCGTTTCCATGCGCCCAGAATAACCGATTAGGAATGCATTGTCCCATACCGATACGATAACCGTTACTTAACGTTTCCCAAGTATATTCCTGGGCCTCATAAATCGCATTAACCGGGTCCAGGCCATGGGACAATAGGCCTGCAATGGCGACTGACAAAGTACAGCCTGAGCCATGATAAGGCTTGGGCAGTCGTTCCCAATTAAATGATTCCACCAGTTGCTGTTCGGAATATAAGTTATTTACCACGGTCGGGGTATTTTCATGGGTACCCGTGATTAAAACATACTCACACCCATGCTCTAATATTTCCTGCGCGCAAGCGTCCAGTGTATCAGCCTCCGGCGCAAACGCTCTGGCTTCATGGCTATTGGGCGTCAGTACAGTCACGGCTGGAAACAACAGATTCACCATCGCATCCAAAATATCTTCATCCGCCAAGGTCCTGCCACCCCCGGCAGTAATAACCGGATCCAGCACCACTGGTATATCGGGATAATCAAGCAACAACGTATGAATAACCTCGACAATTTCCACGCTGCCGACCATTCCGATCTTAAACGCTGACACTGGAATATCTTCAAGTACGGCGCGGGCCTGCTCCACCACCAATGCCGCATCCATAGGCTCGATGCGTTTAACATCCACAGTATCCTGCACCGTCACGGCAGTAATCACTGGCGTAGCGTGGCACCCCATACTACCAAGGGTTTCAATATCAGCCTGAACACCAGCGCCACCACTGGGGTCGGTACCTGCGAATACCATGACTACTGGTATGGAGGAATTACCGCTCATACACTCTCCTATTTGCTACAAACCATAGCGCATTATTATAAACTCATAGCTAAACTCACCGTTTCCTCACCGTCGGGTGCATGAGGCAAATACGTGTTTAGCGACGCCCTGATTATCGTTATATCAACCAGTACTCCGTCAGGGTAATATTGTCAGATGTGAAGCTTTTCTCAAAAATAGCGACATCGCAGCGACATATTCAAGGGATTCCGTTACGCAAGACGATTTCGCCCTGACGGAGTACTAGTTTAGCACTGTAAGTAGTTGAATAGCGTAATATCTATTTCCATGTAGTCATAACATATCGGTGAAATGCGATTCGAATGGAAAATAACGACGGATTTCTAAATATAAAAAATAGAAACTCACTCTTAGAAGCACTTTATATAAACATACTACATCCGTGGAAAAAATAAAGCTGTAAACACGCATTGTCGTACAACAATAGCCCCCTCGGCAAGTATTACCCTCAAACTGCACGAAATGTCGACTACACTTTACTGTATGAATTTGAGGAAGGATGTACCTATGAAGAACAGGCCAACGTCGACCTTATCAGGTATGACACGTATTGCTCGAGAATATTGTACACTCATCGAAAACCTGGAAACCGATAGTATAGGCAGCCAATGGATTCAACGCATGGGTCGTTTATTGCCAAAACTGCATACCGCAATTGTATTATTGGAAACCCCGGAACAATACAGTTACTCTCACCAAGCTGAAAGCGATGATGTGCGCTGCGAGCTGTTTATGAAGCTACACGAATTCTTCTTAAGTGACCATCATATCTGGCCAGAATTTGATAAAGATGACGTAAAATGTCACATGTGCGAAAGTCTTGCATACGACTTTACTGATATGTATTTTGACCTGAAACGTGGTTTACAGTTATTGGACCTGTATCCAAACCAGCCTAACCAGGCCGCATGTAACTGGCGCGCCAGTTTCTTTTACCATTGGGGCCGCCAGTTAGTGGACGCCGAAGGATGGCTTTATGCCGTGGGTGTACGCGGCAACAGCACAAGTACGACCGAATTATCACCACAACAAACGCCGCTAAGAATGGCCTGATAAACCATTCAATAATGACATTGGCAACACTAAACCAAACACTAAAACGGTTTGACCACAACGCAAATAACAATCACAAACAAGGGAAGTACTGGAATCTCGTTGACCCAACGGTAAAATTTATGGCTACGGATATTGCGTTCCTCTCGAAAATCCTTCACCAACCTTCCACAATAGAAGTGAAACACGATTAACACAACAACCATCGCTGTCTTGAGCCAAAACCATCCCGTTGACGCATAAGCACTCCAGGCATAAGCAAAAACCAGTATTAAGCCAAATACGGCGGTGCCTATGAAACCAATATTCGTCATTACATATAGCTTGCGCTCCATGACCTTAAACCGCTCGTTACCGGGGGCATCCTTGCAGTCGGCGTGATAAACGAACAACCGTGGCAAATAAAACAGCCCTGCAAACCAGGTCACCATAAAAATAATATGAAATGCAACAATCCATGGCATACGCCATTCCTCCCTTATTTTTGCCTAACACATACACAACACCCGCGATGCAACAACACGGTAGTCACTTATAACCGCCACTTATAACCGTGACGTATCGCTGTCACATATTGCTGTCACTAATAACGACCATTGATCACTAAGCCTTACCGACTCCCTCCCAACAACCATAGTACCAACACAAAGCACAAACAATTATTATAACCCCATTAACCATCATTTAGACCCGCATTGCATGGCCGCCAACAATTGTGGTTAGCGCCAAGTTGCTATCTGTGCCACTACTTATACCGATAATGCATCTCTATCATCGGCCGGGTAACAATGCCATGAATAAGCGCCTTATCCGAACCTTCTGCTTTTTTACCAACCAATACGATATCAATTTTTCGCTCATCCATTAACTCTAGCGCCCGTTGCAGCGTTTCCCGAATCCCCACCAGGGCACAATCCGTACGTTTACCGGGAAGCTCTATTAAATCAACAACATCCTGTTGATTCATGCCAAGAAATTGCGCTAAATCCGCTGACGGCATCACAACCATTGGCTCAGCCTCATTCTCGACGACAATCCATTCTGGCTCTGACTGCAAAATAGCCTGGGCCTCCGAGCGTCGCATCGACTGTTTCGAGCGCACGAATGATCTCGTCATAACGCTGGCAACACCTATCCGGCGCAATGACTGAGCAATAGGGCTATGCCGATAGTCTAGCCCTTTAACTTTTAACAGCATCACAAACACACTTTCCTGCCTAAAAAGATGGCTACTGGTAATACCAGCTACAACCACCGCCAACATTCCCGGTAAAATGATATTTGTGTTAACGGTTAATTCCAACAATGCCATAAGCGCCGCCAATGGTGCCTGCAATGTTGCCCCCATCATCGCAGCCATACCGATCATGGCATAGAAGCCCGCCGAAGCCACCTGATTTGGCAACACCGCATCAGCCACAATACCCACAGCACCACCGGCCGCGGCCCCAATAACCAGTGTCGGACCAATCAAGCCACCAGGAAGCCCTAAGCCGATACCCACGGTCGTCGCCACGACTTTAAGAAACACAATCAGCAACAGTAACGCTAATCCTATCTCCCCTAACATCGCCTGATTTACCGTATCGTAACCAATACTCATAATCTGCGGCGCAAAAACAGCGCAAACCCCGGTAACCAATCCTGCCAGTGTTAATCGCTGCCATACAGCTACTTCATGGGTTTTGACTATCGTCAACTTAAGTAACGCAATGAACGCTGCCGATAACGCCCCGATCATCACCCCCATCATTAGCAACACAGGCAGCTCGGTATAAGTGGCTAACTGCAACGCAGGCACCGTAAAAACCGGCTGACTTCCAAATACCGTATGGGTAAGAAACGTAGCACTCACCGCCGCCAAAACAATCGGCGTAAACCCGGCAATGGTATACTCCAGCATAATCACTTCCATCGCAAAGATTACCCCGGCAAAAGGGGTATTAAATGAGGCCGCAATAGACGCTGATACACCGCATGCAACCAAAATACGCAACGTATTGTGCGGCAATTTAAACCACTGCCCAATAAAACTTGCGCTGGCCGCTCCAAGATGAACCCCAGGCCCTTCCCGCCCCACCGAGTGCCCGCTCACAATACTGACAGTGGCACCAATAAACTGCATAATAAAATTTTTAAACGGTAAATTTGCCTGATGGTAGGCCAGCCGTTCCTGCACATGCACAACACCAACTGCAATGGCATCTTTACCGGCAAATTGAAACAGCAGACCAATCATCAACCCACCCAGAACCGGCAACGCAAAGCGTGTTGCCATGGACAATGCCTCATAATTCTCAGGGTCTGCGTTTGGCAAGAACCCACTTTGAATGAATTCGATCAGCAAGCGCAACAGAATAATCACACTCCCTGCAACAAGGCCGCTGAACAGACCTAACACTGCCAATAAAGGTAGTGCATCAACGCCAGCTAAATGTAGTCTAAGTTTTTCAAGCACGTACTGTTTTCCCAACGATCAAATGTTATTACTTAAGTAACGCCAGCCATACTAAAGCAACTTATGAACTTGAGCAACGCATCGACGAAGCACATTGCCCACAACACTAACAGATAAAGTAAGCGTCACTCCCCTCAACAGCTTTGCACCAATATCTAGCACTCGCTATATTAGCCAACCCTGCTATACATAAAAACGCTCATTACGTTGTCGCCATATTATTAACGGCATCACTCGTTAACTCGCTATCGACGTAGCAACGCAATCTCTATACCGTAAATTAATAACAAAGCACCCAGGCATTGAACGTTAACTTATTAATTATTTCAGATCAAAGGGTTAGATTTCGTCAACCAAAACCTGTTATGACTTGACAAACAGCACATTGCAAAATATATGCATTAAGGTTAGCAAACCTACCTACCACATTATGCGCTCAGCAGATTCATCCACTCAGTGTAACAACAATTTTTTATGTTAATTCAGGCCAACACTATTGACTCATTGCCTGTCTACCTGTAAATTGCCACCCTTCAGTGGAGGAAATCACTGATACTACAACAATAAAAACAATCAAGATTTAAAAAGCGACTTCGGTCGCTTTTTTTTTGCTATTTTTTTGCTGCGCTCTTTATTTTCTAACAACCGAAACAACAATGCACAACAGCCGCTCGAACAACATGCGGTACAATTAGCAAAATAAGTAGTAAAAGGAAGTAGCAAACTAATAAGCAGAACAACAAACAGAATTGCAACCGGAACGATGACGTCGCTCATTCAGCACACCAAAAACAATGCTCGATGACAAAATGCCCGATGAAAATATAAACATTTGGTGGCTTTTTGTATCCGCTTTCGTTTCAGCGACATTATTCCCTGGCGGCTCGGAAATTCTATTGGCCTATATGTCAACCACCCAACAATACTCGCTACCAACACTTATTATTGTTGCATCCTTAGGAAATACGTTAGGCGGAATGACGTCCTATGCGCTGGGCCGCATCATCATCTGGCGCTTTCCAGCAAAAAAAATGGCGGCCAACAAACAACGTGCCATTCAGCGCCTCCAAAAATTGGGTTATCCAGCACTGTTACTGTCGTGGGTACCTATTATCGGCGACCCCTTATGTGTCGCTGCCGGTTACCTTAAAACCAACATTTATTTAACGGTCTTGTTAATAGCCATCGGTAAAACCGCTCGTTACGCCATTATAGCCTGGACCGCCAATACCTCTATTGCCACCCTAACCAATTGGCCCTTAGCAATCACTTAACCTTACAAATAAGGTTAAAATACATCGGTTGCATTAACATCGTCTCTTCATTATCACTATTTTGTTGGTATTACGTCTAAAAAAGTCCCACATAGACCCGACGTGGTATTAGCTTATTACACAGAATACGTTAAAATAGCCGCATTGCGCCAATTCGAGTTAGCCGCGATCAAACTAACCACTCTTAAAACGCAACTTGGGATAGACCGCACGAATTTTGGCATCTGCGTTATATCACCTACACTGGCAATATGGTTTTTGACCTTCAGCCCCAGCAACATTGCTTATAGTGATGCATATTACAACTCGTGGGGTATGTTACAACGATAATTATATGACCGCTTCGCCCTCAACAAGCGAGATAATGCAAGAATGACACTTACGACAACAATGCAAGATATGTGATAATAGCGAAACCACCGCACATGAACCGGTTATACTCTTGAAGCAATGTTAAGTTGAAACAATTAAGTAACATCATTAGGCAACGAAAATTAAATACAGCAATTAGGCCATTAGCCTCACCAACAATAACTTAATAACGATAATTCAATAGCGACAACTGAATAACGATAAATTTGACCCATTAAACGGCCTTTTCACCTAAAAAAACACCAAACCCCATAATCGTTAACACAGACACGACATTTAATGACATCTGAACAGACTCAACGCGTACGTGAAATCCCGTACAACTACACATCATTTACCGACCGCGAAATTGTGGTACGGTTTCTTGGAAAAGAACAGTGGGAAATCATCAATCAATTACGCGCATCCCGGCGTACCGGGCGTTCCGCCCGCATGATATTCGAAGTACTGGGGGATATGTGGGTCATTACACGCAACCCCTATATCCAGGATGACTTGCTGGCAAATGCCAAGCGCCATGCCAGCCTGACTCATGCACTGCATCACCGCCTCGATCAGGTAGTGGCCCGGGCCGAAGGCAATACCAATGCCTTAACCTTAGCACAAGCCTGTAGAACGGCTGTTGAAAAATTTGAAGCCTGGTTTCCCAGCCAGCGTCAACTGCGCCAACAGGTAACACGTCGACTATCGAAATTTACTCGAAAAGACAATATTCATTTTGATGGCCACGCCCGCGCCTCGCACGTTACCGACGCCTCCGACTGGCGGGTAGAATTTCCCTTTGCCGTCATCACTCCCGATACGGAAACGGAGATGGCCGGTATTGTCCAAGCCTGTATCGATACGGGATTAGCCATTATTCCCCGTGGTGGAGGCACTGGCTATACTGGTGGCGCCGTTCCGCTACACGACAAATGCGCCGTGCTAAACACCGAGAAACTCGATCATATTGGTGAAGTGGCGCTACGAACCCTCGAAGGCGTTAAAGACCCAGTAACCACCATCGAAGTGGGAGCCGGCGTAGTAACCCGCCGCGTTGCAGAACGCGCCGAGGCAAGCGGGCATATTTTCGCCGTCGACCCCACCTCCCAAGACGCCTCATGTATTGGCGGCAATATCGCCATGAACGCCGGCGGCAAAAAAGCCGTGTTATGGGGTACCACCTTAGACAACCTGGTTTCCTGGCGTATGATCACCCCGGACGCCACCTGGCTGGAGGTGGAACGCCTAAACCACAACTTAGGCAAAATTCACGAACAGCCCATAGTAACGTTTCGCATTTCCCGCTATCAACAAAATGGCCGCACCGCCATTGGTGAACCGCAGCTATTAGAAATCCCCGGACAGGAATTGCGAAAATTAGGCCTGGGAAAAGACGTCACCAATAAATTTCTGGGCGGCTTGCCTGGCGTACAAAAAGAAGGGTGCGACGGCCTTATTACCTCAGCCGTTTTTATTTTGCATCGTAAACAAAAACATACTCGCACAGTATGTCTCGAATTTTTTGGGGCCGACATGCATGTGGCGGTGCCCGCGATTGTTGAAACCAAAAACTATATCGATAGCTTAAATGACGTCCAACTCGCAGGCATGGAACACTTGGACGAGCGCTACATACGCGCCGTCAAATACACCACCAAAGCGACCAGACGAGATATACCAAAGATGGTGCTGCTGCTAGACATCGCAGGCGATATTGATGACAAGGTAGCTAGCGCCGCATCACACGTAGTACGCATGGCTAACGCCCGAAACGCCGAAGGGTTTGTTGCCATTAGCCCTGAAGCACGGCATCGTTTCTGGCTCGATCGTTCACGCACCGCCGCCATTGCCGCCCACACCAATGCCTTTAAAATTAACGAGGATGTGGTCATTCCGCTGGACCGACTAGCGGATTACAGTGAAGCCATTGAGCGCATCAACATAGAGCTATCGACAAAAAACAAGCTCCGTATGATTGATGCCGTATTGGTTCTCTTGTCGGACAATTTAATCGGCACCCTTCATTTACCGCAATATGAATCCAGCGAAGAAGGTAACGCCATACTCAACAGCAAAATAACGGCCGCCAAACAACATTTAGAAAAAATTAGGCGCCAGTGGTCATTATTATTAACGCATATCGACGATGCCGCTCATCAACATAGCGCACTACTCGACTCAGAACTCATCAGTGAAACACTGACCGACCCTTCGGCCGTGACGGGCAGTAGCGACACGTTATTTCGTTTAATGCAACGCCGCGAATTACGTGTTTCCTATCGCCGCAGCATCGAGCAAGTGTTAAAGGAAATTTTTTCTGGCCAGGAGCTTCAAAACGTAAGAGCACGACTCGACGACCTCCATGCTGAAATACGCAACAGTCGACTATTTGTTGCCACCCACATGCATGCGGGCGACGGGAATGTACACACCAACATTCCCGTTCACTCCAATGACTATACCATGCTACAAGATGCTGAAACCGTGGTTGACCGCATCATGGGCATTGCCGAATCCTTAGGTGGCGTCATCTCCGGAGAACACGGTATCGGCATCACCAAAATTCAGTACCTAAAAAGTGAAACTATCGAAGCATTCGATACCTACAAAAAGCAAATTGACCCGAAACAGCACTTCAACCCTGGGAAACTTCTGGACAAAACCACCCTGGAGCTAGCCTACACACCCTCACTGCGATTGTTACAACAAGAAGCCTTAATACTGGAAGCCAGTGATTTAGGCGAACTGAACAACGACATCAAAGACTGCCTACGGTGTGGCAAATGCAAACCGGTGTGCAACACACACATCCCAAGAGCCAACTTATTATATTCGCCACGCGACAAAATATTATCAACCGGCTTAATCATTGAGGCGTTTCTTTACGAAGAACAAACCCGACGCGGCATCTCCATTCGGCATTTTGATGAAATGAACGACGTAGCCGACCATTGCACCGTCTGCCACAAATGCCTAAGCCCCTGCCCTGTCAATATCGACTTCGGTGACGTTTCCATTCGCATGCGCAACTTACTTAAAGCACATGGAAAAAAGCACACAAACCTGGGCACACGGGTATCCATGCTATTTCTAAACATCACCGACCCAACCACCATTAAACTGCTTCAAAAATACATGATTCAATGGGGGTATAAAGCACAGCGCTTTGGATACCATTGGTTTAACAAATTAACAGCATCACGAAAACGCAAACCACCCGCCGCAACCACAGGCAAAATGCGCACGGCTACACAAATTGTAAATTTTGTAAAAAAACCCATGCCAGCCAATGTACCCAAACAGACAACTCGGGCCATGCTGGCATTGGAAGACGACAAAATTGTCCCCATCGTGCGAGACCCCTCCAAAATAACTGACGATAGCGACGCCGTATTTTATTTCCCAGGCTGCGGCTCCGAGCGCCTATTTAGCCAGATCAGTTTAGCAACACTGGCCATGTTATATGAGGCAGGCGTTCAAACCGTACTACCACCCGGTTATCTTTGTTGCGGCTACCCGCAAACATCCGGGGGAGACGAAAAGAAAGGAAAGCAAATATCCACCAATAATCAGGTGCTGTTTCACCGTGTAGCGAACACCCTCAATTATATGGACATCAAAACCGTGATTGTTTCCTGCGGCACCTGCATTGATCAATTATTAAAGTACCAATTTGAAAAAATATTTCCAGGAAGCCGTTTATTGGATATTCATGAATATCTCATGGAAAAAGGCATAAAGCTGGAAAGCGACTCATCAGTCAAATATATGTACCATGACCCCTGTCATAGCCCCTTCAAAACCTATCAGGTCAACCAAGTGACGGCAGCGCTCATGGGTCAGGACGTTTTATCGTCTGACCGTTGCTGTGGTGAAGCCGGTACACTTGCCGTATCACGCCCTGATATCGCCACTCAAATACGACACCGCAAACAAGAAGAGCTACACAAGGGCATTAAGCAGTTAACCACTGCCCCGGTAGCAACAAATGGAAACGTAAAACTACTCACATCGTGCCCTTCGTGCCAGCAAGGTCTGTCGCGCTACGAAAACGATACAGGACTAAAAACTGACTACATCGTCGTCGAATTAGCCAACCAACTGTTGGGCAACGACTGGCAAGACAGCTTTATCGAAAAAACCAAACACGGCGGCATTGAAAAAGTACTTCTATAAACCAGCACAACCCGCAATAAACACGCAGCGCGATTAATCATGAACAACGATGACGAACACGACGAATACATCAGTAAATCACAAAAAAAACGTGATATGACAGCGCTGCAACAGCTCGGCGAAGCATTAATCGCGCTTTCACCAGCCCAATTAAAAAAAATCACGCTGCCTTCTACGCTCGAAGAAGCCATTACCAAGGCAAAAGCGATGCCACAGCATGGTGCTAAACGCCGTCAACTACAGTACGTCGGCCGCTTAATGCGCGACGTCGACGCCGAGAGCATTAAATCGCAATATGAATTAGTTACCCAACCATCCAAACGAGCATCCTCACAACTGCATAAAATTGAACGCTGGAGAGACCGGTTAATCGACGAAGGCGATGCCGCACTCAATGAATTCATGACACTCCACAGCACCGCGGACAGGCAGCATTTAAGACAGCTAATGCGGCGCGCACAAGCAGAAGCCGCTGCACAAAAACCACCACAATCATTCCGCAAACTATTCCAATACCTAAAAGAGTTTATTGAATAGGCATTACCAGTATCATTATTGCCAACGCATTAAATGACCAGCACCACCACAGATACCTTGTCACAAGTGAAGCAGCCTCAAACCGAACCACATTGCGCTGATTGTTTTTTGTGCACAACAAAGGAACGCTAAAATGAAATCAGATAAATACCAAATAGGTTTAGAGACATTAAATAAAATTAATAGCGTTGCAGGTAAGAATGTCGTTGACGCCCTCCAGGATATCTCACCGGATTTTGCAGATATGTTAGTTGAATTTCCATTTGGAAACATATACAGCAGAGAAGGGCTGGATTTAAAATCCAGAGAGATTGCGACCATCGCCGCATTGACAACATTAGGCAACGCACAGCCTCAATTAAAGGCCCATATTCAAGGCGCACTCAATGTAGGATGTACACAACAGGAAATAATAGAAATTTTGATTCAAATGGCCGTTTATGCAGGATTTCCTGCGGCTTTAAACGCACTATATGCCGCAAAAGAAGTCTTTTCAGAGGCAAACAACAATGACAAGCAACACCGGTAACTAACAAGCTCCCACGCAAACCGGTTAAACCCTAGCCAGATTGAGCGAACATAGCCAAACCGGGACAAAAACCGACGCTCCTAATCCTTCAACTGACAACACAAAGCGCGCCCCCTTGCCTACCGCACATCATCGCCGTTAACTGTTTTAATTTTAGCGCTGATGATTACGTCAAAAAAAACACCTGCTGTTAGCACCTACATCACAACCACGTTGAGCCTATAAGTCACCGCACAATACGATCCCCCTTTTCATGTCTTCAAATTGTCGGTATAACCGATCAGCTTAATATGATGATATAAACTATAGTTAACCATAATAGTTAACCATAATAGTTAACCATAATAGTTAGTCGTAACAGTTAACCGTAACAATTAACCGTGATACTCCATTTGATCACACGCGACAAAAACCAAGATAACGCTTAACCCTCACAGCAACCATACATCGATAAAAACAGTAAGCATTAGTGAACATGCCTCTCCACCGACAAAAAAGCCGAATTAGGCAGCTCATTATCCTGATGTTATTCGCATCCACCGTATTTGCGAATCCTGGTGACAAACTGGATTTAACCGATGCCGAACGAGCCTGGTTAAGCAACCATACCGTGATACGCCTTGCATCTGATATCGCCTGGCCACCTTTCGAGTGGGTTAATAGCGACAAACAATTTCAGGGCATCGCTGTCGACTATATGAAGCTAATTGAAAAAAAACTGGGAATTCAGTTTGTAGTAGAAAAGGAGAAATCTTGGCCAGAGGTCGTTACCGCGGTAAAAGAACGCAAGCTAGATGTATTTTCCTGTGTCGCCAAAAATCCGCAGAGAGAAAAATACCTCAATTTTACGCAACCCTATCTGTCATTCCCAATGGTAATTATTACCACTCACGATGTTAATTATGTCGATGGCATAAAAGGCTTGAGCAGCATGCGTGTCAGTGTGGTTAAGGGATATGCAACCCACGAATACCTAACAGCGAATCACCCTGACATTACGCTACATATTGTAAAAACATCCGAAGAAGGCCTCAATGCGGTATCCCAAGGCAAAGTTGATGCATTCGTGGATAATATAGCGACGGCAACCAACATAATACAAGCACGCGGCCTGACGAATCTCAAAATTTCCGGTGAAATGCCCACCCGATATCAACTCAGTATGGCCGTTCGAAATGACTGGCCAGAACTGGTCAATATACTACAGCGTGCACTTGATTCGATTAGTGATGAACAACGCAAGCAGATTCATAACAAGTGGATAGGCGTGAGGTACGAGCATGGCATTGATTATGGCTTGTTTTGGAAAAGCCTTGCTATCTTTATATTGATCATCGGTTTTCTCTATTTTTATAATCGCAAACTGTCTCGAGAAATCAATCACAGACGAATCGCGGAAGAAGCGGCTATGAACGCTAGAGATGAAGCAAACCGGGCAAACCAAGCTAAATCAGAGTTCCTTTCCGTCATGAGCCACGAATTACGCACGCCGCTGACCTCGATTAAAGGCGCACTTGGTTTGCTGGCGGGCAGCAGCAATATGAAATTACCCGATGACGCCAGGAATATGTTTCGCATTGCTTATGATAACAGTAACCGCCTAGCATCGCTGGTTGACGACATCCTTAATATTGAAAAACTACTGGCAGGAAAACAGGCTTTTCAAAAAAATGAAATCAATATCGAAAAGCTCATCAACAAGGCTGCTGTCTCAAACCAAGGCTATGCCGATCAATATGGCGTGTCATTTTGTGTTGAGAACAACAAATGTCAACCCTGTTACATCATTGCTGATGAGAGTCGCTTATTACAAGTCCTGTCTAACCTCATATCGAATGCGATAAAGTACTCACCAACCGGTGGCTCCATCAACATCATTGCTCAATGTGATAAACACAAAGTACGCATCTCCATTAAAGATCAGGGCTCCGGTGTTCCAACGGAATTCCGGAGCCGTATTTTTACACACTTTTCGCAGGCGGATTCATCAAACACACGAGAGAAAGGGGGCACTGGTCTCGGTTTAGCGATATCCAAAGAAATCGTCGAACGCCAAGGTGGCAACATTGGGTTTATCAGCTCACCAGGAGAAGGCGCCACCTTTTATTTTGAATTTGAAATATCCCGCTCTGAAAAACAAACCACCTAAGTAACATAATCTGTTGTTTGTAGATTAACCTATTGTTAACACTGAAAATCACATCATTTTTGGTATTTACCCCTTTCATATATGAACGGTGCTGAACATAACGTTCCCACAAAACAGCATAGCAATACCGTTTTTGTGCTATTACTGTCGATCTTTGTTAACAGAAAACACACCTGACGTCATCTGCCTCAAGGGTTTCACCGGCAAGTAACAAAATACGCGTATAAATTTACGCTACAGTTATAGCATACCCAGCAGTTCCTGGTTTGGTTCGGGATTTGTCAAGTGATTCACGTAGTTCGACAGCGTTTTTATGGACACAATCAAGATCACTTCAAGGATTTGTTGCTTGCTATAGCCTGCATCCAGAAACGCCCGAATCTCTACCTCAGTTGGTCTGCCCCGCTGCTTTACAATGGCCTTTGTAAACATCGCCAAAGCATAATCCTTGGCATCAGTGATCGCAGAATCTGAGCCTGAACCTGAACCTGAGTTTAGTGCATCCAGTGTACTTGCATTGGCACCGCTCATCTTACCCATTGCACGATGTGCAACTGTACAAAACTCACAATCATTTTCCACACTCGCCGCCAACAATGCCACCTGCTGTTGGGCCGGTGATAATGACGTTTTTGAAACCAAGTCATTAAGCGAAAGATACGCTTCGATCGTCGTGGGGGCCTCCGCCATATAAGCGAATAAATTTGGGATGAAACCGTAGCGTTTGCTTATATCATCCAGTAATTCCCTGGTGTGTCCGGTGCTAGCTTCGTGCGTGTAAAAAGTAAAGTCGATCATGCGTTATTCCCTTTTATCGGTTGACCTCGAAATTGAGAACCTCACTTTATACGCTATAATATGAACTATGAATGCCAATAAATACACATTTGATGCTCAACAGTCCAATATTGACGCATTTTCTCAGATACTGCGCCTTCTTAAGTTAAACGTGAGTGTTTACCACAATGCCAAAGTATGCGGTAACTGGCGCATCACCGAGCACAGTCCCGGCGCCACCTGCTACCATATCGTCACCACGGGCAGCATAACCTTGCATGTACCAAAACACTATAAAGGTATACTCAACAGCGGTGATCTGGTTATCTTCCCGCGTGAGTTGCCGCATAGTATGGTCTCGGCAGTGCCCTTCAAAGGAAAGCAGCGGCACTTGGCGTTTCGCACAGCACAAAATATGGATGGAACAGGACTATTGTGCGCCGCTGCACGCTTTGAACACCAAGGTAGCCACTTCATTTTGGATGCCTTGCCACCGGTGTTTATCATACGTTACACGCCATCCAACTACTGGCTAAAATCATTATTAGAGATATTCCTGGCTGAGAACATGCAGGAAGGCCCCGCCTCAAAAGTGATTTTCGACAAATTATCGGAGCTCCTATTAACCTATGCGCTACGGCAGTACTTAATGGATCATCCGGAAGACGTCGGCATGCTCGCCATCTACGGCCATCCACGCTTAACACGGGTGCTTGAAGCAATACACTTACACCCCGATTTCGAATGGACGCTCGACTCGATGGCAAAAGAGGCTGCATTATCACGGACATCATTTGCTGAGACATTCAAATCCGTTAGCGGCTGGACAGCGGGACAATACTTAACCTGGTGGCGTATGCAGCTCGCGTGGTCACTGTTAAGTGGTGGCGATACTATCGCCGAGGTGGCCAGCAGGGTTGGATATAAATCAGAAGCCGCCTTCTCGCGGGCATTTCAAAAAACCTTCCACATTACAGCAGGCAAGGTGCGCCGAGGACAGGCCAGCCATAAAGCCTGACACTTTCGAACATTCACACAATTAAGGTGAGCGCTGTTCCCTAGAGCATTCGCGCCAGTATCATCGTTTAAAAATCCTGCTACGTGTTTTGTATAGCCAACGAAAAGACAATCATGACTTTCATTGTATTACGTAATTATTCCCTTAGCGCGTGTGACCTAGGCATCGTTAGCCGGTTTCGTGGCCACCCATCACCTCTCTACACCGCTTTGGCATTGCCAGCCCCAATCAACGGAATAAGCACCAACGCCAGATAGATTGAATTAAAAACCACATTGGAACCAACACCGGCGGCGATTGATCCCGCACTGTCAATGATATACCAAACCATCATCCCTACAATCGCGGTACGAATAACAGCATTATTCCTCTCTTTAAGCGCCGGGACAACAATCCCGCCTAAAAACACAGAAACGGCACCTAATAATCCTGCACCAATGGCAGATAACCACATTGTATTTTTATCTAGCGGCAACGCTAAACGGTCAACCGGCCAATCCGCGAGGTCAAGGATCAGTCGGGCTGGCAAATTAATGTCAACGAAAGGGGCCAGCCCCCATAGCAGCGAATAAATAGCAAAAACAAATGCGACAATGGTTAAAAACTTTGCCCGAATAGCTAACGACATAAAAATCTCCACAATTAGAAAAATACAGACTAAAATAGGCGCTAATACAAAACAATTACCTCAAAGGTAATGGTTTACCCTAAGCTTAGCCTGGGTTAGTTCTACATTAATGAAACCATTTGAGACATCCAACCGATGAATAATGCTATTGGCGATATTTTAAGGAAGTGGCGAAAGCAAAGAAGGTATAGCCAACTGCAATTAGCGTTGGAAGTTGGCATATCCAGTAAACACGTCAGTTTTCTGGAAACGGGGCGTTCCATGCCAAGCCGGGCAATGATCCTAAGAATAGGCGAATTTTTGTTTTTACCCAAACAGGAAATAAACAGAGGCTTAAACTCTGCAGGTTATGCACCCTTTTTTACAGAGCTGGCTTTTGGCCATGAAGACCTAAAACCCGTGGTTAATGCCATCGACCACATGATTTCAAACCATATGCCTTATCCCGCCATTGTATTAAATCAAAACTGGGATGTGGTAAAGGCAAATGACTCGGCAAAAACGTTACTCAATGATGTAGGTTACTCCGGTTATACTAATTTGCTTGAAGCGCTCATTCACGACGACCCCAACACCTCAAAAATTGTAAACTGGCGCGAATCAGCTCTCGCGGTATTAGTACGATTAAGGCATGAAATAAGCGCATTGGGGGGCGCAAGCAAACTAGAAGCATTCGAAGAAAAATTAACAGCGCGTTTAATACCGTATGATGAAACAGAGAACTATTATGAAACAGCGAATATGGATTCCAAGCAAGCTATTTTATCAACGCAATTTAAGGTCGCCGATTGCGTGCTGTCGTTTTTCTCCATCCTATCCCAACTAAGCACGATCCAGGATGTTACTGTGAGTGAATTTAAAATAGAGTTAATGTTTCCTTCCGATGAAACAACAAAGCGTTTTTACAACAAAAATAATTAACTGATTTCCGCACACATCACCAATTAAAACAACCATACCGCTCACCAGAAAAGCCAGGGGGCATACGCCCCCCAATATATTTGTTACCTTTCATCACCTGGGCTGAGATAGGCCTCACCAATAGCGTACGCTAGAAACATCAGCCCTTTCGTTTGAAAAACAGCGTACATCGCCACTCCGAATACAACCTCACCTGATTTAAAGGAAATGCCACCCGGTATAATGGCGATGCTTACAGCCACCGGTAGTATCGTCAAGCGGACGATTAGATTCAGGCGGGTGTAGTATGCCATTTACATTTGCGCAAATTGCTTCTCGACCCCCTTATGATCCTTGCACCAGGCTTCATAGATATCGATGGACATGGGATCAGGAAAAATATCCTCTGTGCCGTCGTTGACACCATTAACAATGGCTTGCGCCACGTCAGCCGCACTCGTTTTAGGTATATCAACCCCACTAAGCATATCCGTATCCACCGCCCCTGGAAATACGCCGTGAACATCAATGTTTTTAGTGCTAACACTGGCCCTAAGCGACAAAGTCATCGACCAGGCAGCGGCTTTTGATGCATTGTATGCAGCAAACCCGGGCATACTCGCCAGCGATAATAGGGTCAGCGTGTTTACAATGGCGCCACCGCCGTTACCCTCAATGACTGGCGTAAAATGTCTCGCCATTGCGAGTGTGCCATAAAAGTTCACATCAACATTTCTCCTAAGCTGATCAAATGAGACGTTAAGAATGTCACCAAAGTCTAATACACCGGCATTATTAAAGAGCAAAGTGACGTCATTTGCGGCATTGACAACCGCACGAACCCGGTTGTGATCTGAAATATCGAGCTGCAGCGGCACAATTTCAGCATTGCCAGCATCAAAATTAAGCCCGGCAATATCTCTCGCTGAGGCATATATTTTTCTTGCCCCAGCCTCAGCGAGCGCCCCAACAAGTGCGCGACCAATGCCCCGGCTGGACCCTGTAATCAATACTACCGCGTCTTTCACTTTCATCTTGTTCTCCTGGTATTAAATAATAGACGCAGTTTATCTGCCGCAGATATTGCAATAAACATTGAAATTATCACTAACATCGTGCATATAATGCATGAATGAACGTCAATTCACTGGAGTTATTGGTGGCAGTGGCCAAATTAGGGAGCTTTGCGGCAGTCGCCCGTAAGCTAGACGTGGACCCGTCGTCGGTGTCACGCACCATTTCAGCGCTTGAAGAGCAGCTTAACGTGCGCTTGTTTCAACGTACAACTCGCCGACTGGAACTGACCGAAGCCGGTGAAATATACCTCAAGCGAGTGGCGCCATTATTAAATGAACTTGAATACGCTCTGGATGAGGCGCAAAAAGTTAGCAAAGGCCCCAGTGGAAACCTACGCATAACAGCTTCAGTCTCCTTCGGGCAAATGTGCCTGCTACCGCATATCCCCGAATTTAGAGATCGGTACCCAGAAATTACGCTTGAATTACAGCTGACAGACGCCGTTGTCGACTTAGTTGCCGGCGGCGTCGATCTGGCGTGTCGCTTAGCACCGAAGTTTGATTCGGACCTGGTGGGCACTCGTTTGTTTGACACCCACTACCACGTTTGTGTCAGCCCCGGCTATTTTGACGCCATGCCAACCATTGCCAAGCCACATGATCTCGAACAACATAAGTGCGTGGTATTTACCTTACCTAAATACCGTTCACAATGGATATTCAAGGATGAAGATTCAACCCTCAGTCGTGTCCAGATAACGTCTGATTTGTCTATATCAAGTGCCTTAGCATTAAGAGAATGCGCCCTCAATGGTCTCGGCCCAGTGTTGCTTGCGGATTGGCTGATAGGAAAAGACATCGCCGAAGGAAAACTAATCTCATTGCTAAACCGCTATCAGGTTACTGCCGAAGATTTTGATACTGCCGTTTGGTTACTCTATCCCTCACGCCATTTTTTGCCCAATAAAACCAGAGTAATGATCGACTTTTTAAAAGCCAAATTTCCGGCTAAAAACAAATGAAACACCGATACTCCCCCTTCCTTTAGTCATATAAAATGTAGCCATAAAATGATTATTGCAAAGAGATTAAATCATTACGTGATACACTATACCCCACATCTCGCCATCGCCTATTAAGTCAACAACCCTAAGGAGCCGTTTTTGGAGCTGGGAGGATTATCAATCGACCTGCTACTTGTATTATTTTTGGTCGCGATCGCCGCAGGGTTTCTTGACACATTGGCTGGTGGTGGTGGTTTAATTACTATGCCCGCGTTATTGATAAGTGGCATCCCTCCCCTGGCAGCATTGGGTACCAATAAGCTGCAAGGCAGCATGGGTACCGCAACGGCCACTTACCTGATGCTAAAGCATAAAAAAATACGTTGGAACGAAGTGAAGCAGCTAATGCTGTTTGCGTTTATCGGTTCTGTGCTGGGCGCCATCGCAGTACAGCTGATTAACGTGGATATATTATCGTTCATTATTCCCGTGGTTTTGCTATTTATTGCGGTTTATTTTGTATTTTCCCCCATGCCACATCACGGTAAATCAACACCACGATTATCCAAACGCCAATATCAATATTGCGTTATACCTGCCATTGGTTGGTATGATGGTATGTTTGGGCCCGGGACGGGGTCATTTTTTTCACTCGCAGGCGTATCCCTTCGAAGTCATGGACTAATAGACGCCACCGCCATCGCTAAAGCACTCAATTTCTCTACCAACGTAGCATCGCTGATGGTTTTTATCGCCGTGGGACAACTGGTCTGGGTTGCAGGTATAACAATGATGCTTGGGCAAATAATCGGCGCCTGGTTTGGCGCTCATTACCTCTTCAAGGTAAACCCGTCCTATTTGCGAATAATCGTGGTATTAATGTGCCTGGGGATGCTAATCAAGTATGGGGTCAGTGCGATTTGAGCGTACCTTACCGCGCCCTCTTATGCGGATATTCATTGAGCTGAAAAAATCAAGCTAGTGGTCCATGCGGGAAGTTCTGTTACTAAGGAGCACAGTGAGAAAGCACGGCTCAAGGCGGCAACCCGCTGGAAGGGTGGTTCCCTTTCGAGGGTGGCCAACGCAGAGCGGTGCTTTCTCACGAAGCGAACAGTGACATAATTTTCCGCATGGACCACTAGCCCCCCCCTTCAAGCGCTGAAGACACAGACGGCGGTTGACCTGACTATAGCTTCATACCGTAAGGTTATTCTTTAAACAACCTTATCTAGTGGTCCATGCGGGAAGTTCTGTTACTAAGGAGCACAGTGAAAAAGTACGGGGCAAGGCGGCAACACGCTGGAAGGGTGGTTCCCTTTCGAGGGTTGCCAACGCAGCGCTGTGCTTTCTCGCGAAGCGAACAGTGACATAATTTTCCGCATGGACCACCAGCTACCCATAACCTTGCAGGAGACGCCAATGAAGATTATCAAACCGCACCGAAAAACGCATCGTTGTACACAAACCTGGCATGGCACTCGTGAGCAAATATTCCCATTGCTTTGCCCTGTTAGAGAAACAGACTGGATACCCGACTGGAACCCCACACTCGTGGTATCAAGCTCAGGCGTGATGGAGCAAGATTGTCTCTTTGTTGAACCCGCTATACCCAATGACGCAATCTGGGTTGTTACTCACTACGACCCCATTGAGTTTACGGTAGAAATGTACAGAATTGATCCTGCCGTTACCGTCAACAAATTAACCATAACGCTTTCTGCGGAGCCTTCTACAAAGATTCCTACACCACCCCCTACGCAGCTCCCTACACAGCTCCCTACACAGGAAAATACAGCCAGGGTTTGCGCCCATATTGCCTATGAATATACGGCGCTTGGCGAGGGGGGTGACAGCGTCGTGGATAGCATCACCCGGGAAAGTTTTAGCAAACGCATGGAGCAGTTTAACAACGCTATTAACCATTACCTGACCACGGGTCATATGATCAATAGCCATTAATAACACCCCCGATCAGGCCGGTCAGTTAACCGCTTAAGGCTAACTGACCCCTGGCGTAAAAATAGAAAAAAAGCCATGTATACCATTGGACAAATTGCCAAAAAATTCTCGATATCACGAAGCACCCTACTCTATTATGATTCAATCGGCTTGCTCATGCCAAGCGGGCGAAGCACCGCCAACTATCGATTGTACTCTGATGAGGATCTGCTAAAAATGGAAAAAATTTCACGCTATCGTGAAACAGGGCTGTCATTAGCCTCGATTGCCAGCATCCTTGCGCTCGACAACAACCACGTCCAATCCATCCTCGAAAAACGCCTATTTAAGATTAACGAAGAAATTAAAAACCTCAGATATCAACAAAACATCATTTTACAATTATTGGAAAACAAAACAACGATCAAGCACGCTCGAGTGTTAACGAAAGAGCACTGGGTTTCAATATTAAGCGCCACAGGCTTAAATGAATCTGATATGAAAAAATGGCATATCGAGTTTGAAAAAACCTCCCCAGAAGCCCATCAGGATTTTCTCGAGTCATTGGGAATACAAGAACAAGAAATTAAAGCAATACGTAAACTATCGGATCAGACTTGAGCAACGCCCCCTTAACATGTGAGGTTTAGGTGTTGGGCGTGCGTCATATACAGGCCAGGCGAAATGACCAATAATTGCCGGACTATCGCGTGTACAACAACGTCGCCACCCTGGAATGAAAAGGGTAAACCATTGGCACCTAAATTTTAATCGTTATGAGCATATCGATCATCAGCGCGCTCATTTAACATAGCCATCCGCCTCTCCTGAGTTAACGCTCAGGCAGAAATGCGACGCCTAAGTGATACTAAACCCAGCACCCTATAAATGATCAATACCGCGTTCCTCAGGATATCCGGTGATCCTTCGAAAAAATAGCGGTTCCCAATACCATGATTAGCAATACTGCCCAAAAGACCAGGAAAATGACACACAATCGGTGATTTATTTCATTAAAATCAGATCCACCAAAATTGCATTGACAATGTAATTAATTGGGAGTATTCAAGCACCGTTCATCCTAGATGAGTTAAAAAATAAACCGGACTCACGCCGAAGGATGAGGCCGGTCAATTGGACCAGCACGTAATGGCGATATATCTATGCGGTGGTAACACTAAGACCTCAGCAATAAAGGAGGCCAGTGACAATAAGAAATAGCGGTTAACCTTTCGAAGGATTCAACATACTCAACACGAATGCAGCCCAACCTGCGCACGGATCATTCAAAAGTGTAAACCGATGAACCAAGAAACATTTAATTTTTATACCGTCTGGAGAATAAGCATGACTAACAAACATACATTAAGTATGCTAATAATATTATCCACCACCTCAGGTTATCTCTCACCCAGTGCACTTGCGGATACTGCTGTCTCACTACAAACCCCCAACGCAAGCTTTGGTTCGGCAGAACCGGTGATTATTGAAATAAGAAATACGGGTAGCAAAGTTATCCGAATTAGCAACCCTGCTCCCTGGTACATTATCAAATCCCGGGACAACGCAGCTGATAATGAATGCAGCGGCTCCATTGTTTTTTCAGGGGAAGCCACTACGCCTCCATTAACAAAACTACCGCCACAGACCGGGCGAGCCGAAACCTGGCGCTGGGATCACATGGACGATTCGCAAACCCCCGTGGAACCAGGCGAGTACTGTGTTGTTTTCGACGAACCACTGAGCTATCCCTTTACCATCAAAGCCGATACCGTCTCTCCTGTGACCGTCACCCTCAGCGCAGATAGCGGATTCTTTCGATCGGGCAAGCCCAGAATATTGTCCTGGTCATCTAAAAATGCCGATAGCTGCTGGGCACCCTGGACCACAAAAACCACCACAACCGGTTCTCAAGAAGTGTTCCCGCCAAACCAGGACACCCGCTATACCATAACATGCGTCAACAGCAGCTATAGCGAAGCCTCGTTAATGACACTCAAGTACCTTAGTAGCGCGGCGGTAACCCAAACCCCCTGGTTTACGCATTCAAAGCGGCTAACAAGCAATGAAGCATTCTACCCGAATAAAAAAGGCACTTATGGTTACAAATTCACCGTACAGACCGACGGCAAAATTATCGAACTCGGTATGGATTCGTCACAAAACATTACCAACTGTGGCACCGTATATCTTTGGGATGATGCCGGCGGCTCATCGAAAGACGATGCATTAAGCAAGGCCCATATCTGCTCCAAAGGAAACACCTGGGTCTGGTCAACAATGACTGACGCCAATGGTAACCCCATTAGCGAAGTTCCCGTATCAGCAGGCAGCACATACATTGTCGCCCTCGATGCAGACCCGGGGCATGGGCAAAAATCACGACTCGGTGTCACACCAAGAACCATCGGTGATATTACAATCGATGCAGGAAAATGGGATAACCGACGTGACAACACAAAACCCTTTTTCAATAGCAGCACTTACATCTATGGGCAAGTAGACATCCGATATATCCGCGGCCAATAGTATGAAAGGTCACACCTAACATAGGTAACAAAGCGCAAATACCGGTGGCATTTGATCGTTAACAATATTTGATCGTTAACAACATTTGCCACCGGTTACCCTATTTTCAGCGTCGAGACACCATTCCACTGACAACAATTCCCTTGTGTGCAGTGCACTTCAAACGCGACACCAGCCAATATTACGGCTGAGCTAAACGGCGGGGCCAATGCCCCGTCGCCCCTCCCACGCTAACGACCGCATCCTCGCAGAAAGGCTCAGCGGGTGTCGCACCATGGCCTAACGTGCCTAACAGGGCGGGTCCCGACGTAACAGGGCAGGTCCCGGCGTAACAGGGAGTGGTCCCGATGTAACAGGGAATGGTCCCGACGTAACAGGGAGTGGTCCCGATGTAACAGGGAAGGGTCCCGACGTAACAGGGAAGGGTCCCGACGTAACAGGGAATGGCCCCGACGTGACAGGGAATGGCCCCGATGTAACAGGAAGTGGTCCCGACGTAACAGGGAATGGTCCCAACGCAACAGTGAATAGCCAGATGTCAACGCAATAGTAGTCGCCCACGCTCCGGCGTGGAAAAACCCACGATGGAGATGCATTAAAGGTCGGTTATGGGTCCCCACAAAGGTATTCGTTCCGACCTGACCAAACACGTCGACTTGACTCCGAGAGCGTTACCCGTTTAGATAAAGCGCGGTACTGAACCCTTGGAGACATTAATTACACCCAAAAAATGCCATGTTACCGCAGACTAACGGAATCGGTAACCGCTGCCATAAAACGATACGCCACGCGTTTTATCCGATTACATTTAGGAAAAAATGTGACTCAACGATAGAGAAATTACAAAAAGATCTGGACGAATGGATGCAATACTATAATAATAATCGAACCCATCTAGGTACGATGTGTTGTGGTCGAACACCAAGAGCAACATTACATGACGGTAAATCGATTTGGGCACAAAAAAAAGTACAACATGCAGTGTATTAACGATGACATTAAATCCAACCCCCACTCTTATTAACAGCCTATATTGGATCACACTGACAGCCGTTATCGTCTCATCTGCCTCCGGCGTACTTAAAGCGGGCTTTAAAAAATTTGACCTTTTTGGCGTCATCATCATCGCCATAGCCACAGGGCTTGGCGGCGGATCTTTACGCGATGTACTGTTGGACCGGGAAGTATTTTGGATTAGAGATCAAATATTTTTCATCGCATCACTTGCGAGTGCCATCGTTATTTTTGTCACGGCACGGCTAATGGTCATTTCGCCTCGATTTTTCTTAATACCGGATGCAGCGGGTTTAGCAACGTTTAGTGTTGCCGGCACATTAGTCGCCCTAATGCTGGGCACGCCCTGGTTGGTGGCAAGCTTTATGGGCGTAATGACCGGTGCAATGGGTGGGATTTTCCGTGATATCTTAAGTAACGAACCCCCCATCGTGTTTCAAAGCCAGCTTTATGCAACCGTATCGTGGGGCGGCTCATTACTGTTTATTGGTTTGTTATATCTGAATCTGGATGCCACATTGGCAGCCACTATCGCGGGAATAGGCACTTTTATCGCTCGATTACTGGCTATCCACTATAACCTGACTCTGCCAACGTTTCGTTTTAAATCCTAACGAGGGCACCCCATGAAACTTACCGCTATCGACAGCCCCTAAAAACGTCATCCAATAGCCCGGCCTGAGCTCATGATTGATAAGCCTCGCACTATTTGCCTGTGGCAGTGCAATGATTGCCTTACGGCTATCCCAACAGACCAACGGTACCGCCTTACCAAACCAATAAAAGAACAAAATGCCAACTACGCACCCGAAAATACCTACCGCCGTAACGTGATGCTTTAGATTAATCGACCAAAACAGAGAGGTATGTCGAGTTTTTAATCATTATTCATGTTTTACAGCAGGAATTTCGATGGATTCATATTGGGTCGATTTACACCCCACGATTTGCAGGCTACGCTTTGTATAATCTACCTTATATTGAGTGACCCTTATTTCGTAACCCTTATTTAGTAACCCTGGATTCTACAAATTAACCACCATGAACAATTGCCCAGAAACAACACACTTATCACCCGGCCCCCCGCCATCTCAAACCCGAGGGTTAATGGCGCAATTATTAATAACACCTTGGTTCATCACGTTATTCTTAATAGGTTCACTGAGCCTCCCCCTCAATGCAATGGCGGGTGATATCTATAAATGGACGGATGAGGAGGGTAATGTGCACTACGGAGCCCAACCGGAATCCAGTAATGCCCAGAACCTTAATATTAAAGTCACGCCTCCACCCACAGTAACGGACCATCAAAACAACGCACAAGACAACACCAGCGCAGAGTTTGACGAAACAAACCCTGATTCGTCAACAGACGATCCCTCCGCCATCAGTGACAAGCAAGCCGAGATCGATGCAAAAAATGAGGAAATTCGAAAAAAGAATTGTGAGATGATTAAAACACGGCTCGCCGCCATTCAACGCGGCGGCCGTTTGTATGAAGTGGACGATAAAGGCGAGCGGCAATACTGGGATGACAAAACCCGAACATCCAAGCTGGATAAAGCCCAAGCAGACCTAAAAAAGTGGTGTGGCTAACCCCCGAACCCAATATCCTGCACTAAAAACTCCCCATGCCCAACGTATGCCGGACCAAGTGTCCCGTACCTGCCTGCCGCCAATACGGCATTCACCTTCGCGAAAACGGGGTTGGCATTATTTAGCGGCCTTTAATCGCCATCAGATTATGACTCATTATCCAGGGCGCGTTTAAAAAACTCCGGTACCGCCAACGCGGCCTGGTGAATCGCCATATTATAATAGTCGGTCTCAAATGGTTTATGTAAGGCGTCCTGGATGCGAAAGTCAGATAATCCCCCAGCCCCCGGTTTAGCGGCGACGGTCGCTGACCACCAACCACTGGGATAAACACATTGTGGAAAATGGAGCGTGGCGATACGACTAAAACCGGCCCCCTGAAACGCGTGATACATTTGCTTAATAATATGCCCATGAATCAAGGGCGATTCACTTTGTTGTATGAGCAAACCATTGTCATTTAGCGCACGGTAACAATTTTTATAAAAAGGCAATCCAAACAGCCCTTCTGCCGGCCCAACCGGGTCTGTACTATCAATGATAATAATATCAATACTGCCGGGACTCGCATCAGCCATCCATTGAATACCATCAATAAATTGCAACTCAGCACGATGGTCATGGTTCGAATCGCATAAATCAGGAAAGTAACGCTCGGCAAGTCGCGTGACCCGCTCATCGATATCAATTTGTCTGACTTTTTCCACACCTGCGTGTTTCAAAACCTCCCGCAAGGTACCGCAATCACCACCACCGATAATGACCACGTTTTTAGGATCCGGGTGACTAAAAAGCACCGGATGTGACATCATTTCATGATAAATAAAGTTGTCACGATCTGATAACATAATACAATCATCAATCACCATCAACGTGCCAAAGGTCGCTGTTTCATAAATTGCAATCAACTGAAAAGGCGTCTGTTCTTCATGGACCTTATCAGTCAGCTTAAGAGAAAACGCCGAACCACTGGATGCGGAAATTTCTGTAAACCATTTGTCATCTAATGTCATATAATCACCTCATGCCACCGACGGTAACACGATCATTCAAGCTAAAAGGCGGCAAACAATACCCTATTTGGCCACCTGGTATCAAGCCTGCTAATAGCAGAATACTAAAATCTTACTAATTGGTTGATAACTATGAATAAATGGACCATTAAAGACGCCAAAGCACTCTACAATATCAAGCATTGGAGCGGTGGATACTTCGATATAAACGCCCAAGGCAACATCGCCGCCAACCCAAATCGCCATGACACGTCATCCAGTATTGATGTGTACGAACTCCTCGACGAGATTAAAAAGGCGGGACTCTCCCTGCCAACCCTGATTCGGTTTCCCCATATCCTCGATGATCGCATCGACTATCTCACCCAGGCATTTACCAATGCCGCACAATCCCAGGATTATACCGGGAAATACACGGCCGTTTATCCCATCAAAGTGAACCAGGAATGCAATGTCGTTAGCGAAATTATAAAACCAACCAACACCAACCGTCGCGTGGGTCTCGAAGCCGGCAGCAAACCAGAGCTATTGGCCGTATTGGCATTATCAAATACGGCGCAAGGCATCGTTATATGCAATGGCTATAAAGACAGAGAGTACATCCGTTTAGCGCTGATCGGCCAACAGCTGGGTTACCGAATATTTATCGTACTGGAAAAAGCGTCTGAACTGGATACCGTCATAGAACAGGCCAAAGCACTGCAAATCACCCCCATGCTGGGTATACGCGCGCGACTCGATTCTATTAGCGATGGTAAATGGCAGAATACCGGCGGCGATAAAGCAAAATTCGGGCTATCCGCAAGCCAAGTGCTGCAAATTATTGATCGTTTAAAACAAGCAAACCTGATTGACGCGCTCCAACTACTGCATTTTCATTTAGGCTCACAAATCGCCAACATTAACGATATCCAGACAGGCATGTCGGAATGCGCTCGCTATTATACCGAGCTACACAACAATGGCGTCAACAACTTAAGCTATGTCGACGTTGGCGGCGGCCTGGCCATTGATTACGATGGCACCCGGTCACGCAATTATTTTTCGTTAAATTATACCATTGAGGAATACGCCAACGTCATTATTAAAACCCTAAAAACAGCCTGCGCACAACAGCATATCAATGAGCCCCATATTATCACCGAATCCGGTCGCGCCATGGTTGCCCATCACGCCATGCTAGCCATTGAAGTCATCGAAACGGAACAATCACCCAACCTGACGCTTCCCCACCGTGACGACATAAGCTCCTTTGGTGACAACCTGCCTGACGAACTGGCTATATTTGGCCGCCTGTTACGTGATTTATGCCAACATGAACAACAGCCGGTGGAATGTTATCTTCAGGCAAAACAATCTATCAGTGATGTTAATCAGCGCTTTAAATCCGGCCAGTTAAGTATTCAAAACAAGGCGCTGGCCGAACAATATTTTTATGCGCTGTGTAACCAAGTGCGCGAACGCTTGAACATCGGCATTAAAGCACATCGCGTTATCCTCGATGAGTTAAACGAGAAACTGGCCGATAAATATTTTTGTAATTTCTCATTATTTCAGTCCGTCCCGGATATTTGGGCAATCGAACAGATTTTCCCAATTGTGCCCTTGCACCGGCACCAGGAAAAACCAGAACGACGCGGCACATTACACGACATTACCTGCGACTCAGACGGGCGCATTGACTATTACGTCAATGGCGAGGGCATTGAATCCAGCCTGCCACTCCATAACGTAACGGCAATACACCCCTATTATCTCGGCATTTTTTTAGTGGGTGCCTACCAGGAAATCCTGGGGGATATGCACAATTTGTTTGGCGATACAAACTCTGTTAATGTGGAACTCGTTAATGGCGCTTATAAACTCGGTAAAATTCAGCATGGCGACTCAATTGACTACATACTACGTCATGTTCACTTTGATCCCGATGAGTTTTTGTCGCAATATCACCATAAACTGGAATGCGCCCAAATAACGCCAGAGCAACACAGCCTCTATTTTCAGGAGTTAAAAGCAGGATTAACGGGCTATACCTACCTGGAAGAGTAGACAATACCTTAAAACAGTAATAACGTTAAACAACCGTACCTTAAACAACAACGGCCAACACTGGCAGGGTCATAAACAACATCGCCCCCTGACCTTAGGCTGAAAACGTTAATACAAAAAACGTCAAAACAGGAAACACACACTTGAATAAGCTAAGTAAGCTAGCGGGTTTATACACCTCAAACGACCTCAAGAAAGCAATCGATCTCATGAAAAAAATCGACCTCAAAAAAACAATGCGCACTCACCCTATTTGGATATTATCGCTTTTTTTTATTTTTTATAACCTTGCCTTTATTAAGGCACATGCTGAAGTTCCTGCGGCAAAAAATACCAAGGCAGATATCGTGCGGGCACAATTTACCTCCGCCATGCAGGAGAAGGAGCCCACTGATAACGTTGTTTTACTCAGTAACAATAACGAACAAATTTATTTTTTCACTGAAATTAAAAATTATAAAGGCGGCAAAATCACCCATCGGTGGGAGCACCAGGGCACCGTAATGGCAGAGGTCACCTTCGCCATCGACGGCCCACGCTGGCGTGTTTATTCCAGCAAAAAACTCAAGCCTCACTGGACCGGAATCTGGTCGGTACTTGTCTTAAATGAGGCAGGCTCGCCGCTTAACATCAGCAGCTTCGAAGTAATAGCGCCCTAGCCTTTAGCGCGGAATCACGCATAACCACCCGCCCCAGGCCCCTATTTCACTCAGAATTCATGCGATATTCATGCGCCCTTGTGAAAAATACAGATTAAAAATCAAACGCCGAGGCATCTGATTCAGGCTGATGATTAACGTCAGCATCCAGCGATGGCGCAGCCTCAGTTAACGGAGGAGCATTATTGTCTAACCCCGTGTCTGGGGCTAATCCTGCGTCTGGAGTTATCCCTGTATCGGGTAACGGCGGTTGTACCAGGTGATTCGAATCCGCCGATGACAAACCGGCCTCACCCTCAGCACTCTCCACAGAAATTGCCGCACCTGATGGCGCATCAGTGCTCAGCGCATCAGTAGTAACACTATCACCCGTCGTGCTATTCTCAGTTGCAGCTTGATCCGCTGTAGCGTTATCAATTACCGTGCTATTCGCGCCAACAGCACCCGTGTTGTTGCCTTGAGTCACCGTATCACTCGATATCGCATCACTCGATATCGCATCAACTGGCGCAGCTTGATATTCGACCGGCTCTATTGGCGGCACGGACTGTTGCATAATCGTTTGTGGCACATTGCCCTCGCCCGCACTTGTGTCACTAACACCTGCATCACGAGTCCCTGTATCACTACTACTAGCATTACTGATGCCAACACCACTGGCAACCCCATCCGGCGCCGCATTAGGTGTTTGGCTCACACTATCAGCCGCCACTGGCGGCAATGCAGGCATGACATTATCGGGTAATTCGTCGCTCGCTATATTAACAACGGGGGGTTCGCCAATGTCGACGGATGCCTCACCAGGCAGCGGTGGTTCAACGGGTAACGGAATATCTTTGCCCACAAACGTTCGAGGTGCGATTGCTGTCGCTGTCCGTTGCTCAGCCTGAGGCTCAACTAATTTACCTTGAGCGGACGCTCTGTTGATAGGTTTCTCCGTCGACGTAACCGCCGCGGCTTCTCCTGTGGGACGATTAACACTCTCAATTTTCGCCTGCGTCTTTTTGACCAGCGCCGCCGCATCTTTAGCGATATCCTGCCTGATCGTCACACCCGACAAGTCATCGACGGATTTTCCGGTAATGACCCTGGATATCTCCAATTGTAATTGAATTTGGGTTTTATCATCCAACGAATAATAATAGCCTGCAGCACCCGCCACACCCAAGGTAATCACGCCAAGCACTGTTTTGCGGAACAATCCTCCCCGGTGTCTGCGTTTTACGTAGGGGACACTTGCCTGTTTCATCAAACGGGGATTAGTATCCCGGCCACTAAAAACAGCGCGATTCGAGTTGGGTTGTAATGCGGCGTCGATACCTGCCTTGGCCGGCTCACTCCCATCCGCGTCAGGCGCGATCATGTGATTGATCTTCTCATCCTGACGAATACCCAGTGCAGTTTCCCACATCACCTGATCAGACACCCACGAACTGGAATCCCCGGTATTTTTCTCAAGTTCCGGTATTTTTCCCGATTGGCGTGGTTTATCTTTCATATCAAGCAGTTCAGACTCGGATTCAATGCCGCTATTGTCATTAGCGCTACTATTGTCAATATTAGTGAACAGCAAACTATTATCCATGTTAACAGGTTCATCGGCAAAATAATCTTTTTGCCTTAGTGAAGAGGCGCGCATCCAAGGCATTTCGCCTTCTGGCTCGGCTGCTTCAGGTGCGATCATACTCGCAGACGGATGCTTGGGTTGCGAGAGTGATGCACTGTTAATACGTTGATTTTTAACCGTTTGCCTTGCCTTAGCGGTAGCTAGCTTTTGTACCCTAACGCTATCGGCATTTTGTCGCGCCGCCTTAATTGAGGCTTCAATGGCTTTTTCCGCCCTAAGCCGCTCCTGCTCGGCTGCCTGCTTTAGTCTGGCAATTTCCTGCTCTGCTTCGCGCCGCGCCTGCTCCGCAATGGCGGCGCGATTTGCCTCTTCCCTTGCCTTACGGGCAGCATCACCAATTTCAGCCTGATAACGTGCCGCATCCGCAGCCCGGGCTTGGGCAATCTCGCGTTTGACTCGCTCGCTGGCATGACGCTCCGTTTCGCGAAGCTTCTCTTGAGCTTCGTGCTGCGCAATGCCACCTTGCGCCTTGAGTCGTTCCACCTCCGCTTCGGCTCTGAGGCGAGCATCAATTGCCTCTTGTGCTCGAAGCGCTTCCATTTGAGCTAAATTACCCGCCTGCTCAATTTCACGCTCTTTCTTTTCCAGCGCTGCCGCACGTACATGCAGCGCTTCCTGTTCAGCGACCGCACGCCGCGAATCTTCCGCCAATTGAACCTGAGCCTGCTCCGTTGCCGCCTGCATTTCAGATTTTAGGCGCAAGATCTCCTGCTGTGCATCCTGGTTTGCCTGTTCTGCGGCCTGAGTCCTTGCCGCTTCGTTCTCGGCACGCAAGGCAATTTGTTCAATTTCCTCCTGCTTACGCGCCAATTCCGCGTCCGTCATCGCCTTTTCCTGTAGGCTCGCCGCCTGGCCTTGCTGTACACGTTCGGCCTCAACTTCCGCTTTTAATTTTGCAATTTCACGCTCTGCCTCAATTCTCGCTTCCTCGGCACGATGGGCACGCTCAGTGTCTTGTAATGCCTTGCGGGCAATGTCGTCGATTTCAGACTGTTTTTTTGCCAATTCTTCGGCGCGAACCAATGCAATTTGCTGTTCTGATTTTGATCGTTCTATTTCCGCGGCCAACTGATTTTCAATCTGCTGACGCGCATCCTCAGCTTCCTTTTTAAGCCCCTGCATTTCGGCTTCTGATGCCAATCGGGCTTGCTCAGCGGCGCAAGCCCGCGCCACTTCCTCTTGCGCCCGATGTTCAGCAGCATCTATCTCTATTTGTTTTTTAGCCAATTCACTGGCGCGCTTTTTCTCGGCGCGTTGCTCAGCCAAGATACGTGCGCTTTCTGACTCTTTGCGCACCCGCTCAATTTCCTGCTCCGCCTGCAAGCGCGCTTTTTCAGCCGCGGCCGCACGTTCAGCTTCCTGCTCAGCCTTCAATACGGCTCGTTCTTTTTCCGCTTGCTCCGCTGCCAGCTCTTGGGCTCTGAGGCGCGCCGCATGTTGTTCTGCTTCAGTCCGGGCCGCATCAGCTGATATCCGAGCCTGTTCTTCAAGCCGCATACGCGTTAATTCCGCTTCCGCTTTTAAGCGCTCAATTTGCGTTTCCGCCTGCAAGCGTGCCTGCTCGAGCGCCTGCATACGCTTGGCTTCCTGCGCGGCCTGTTTTTCTGCCGCAGCGCGATAACGCCGAGCTTCCTGTTCTGCCAATAAACGCACCGCTTCCGTGGATTTACGGGCTTCTTCCTGCGTGCGCTCCAAAGCCTGCTGCATTTCCTGTTTAAGCCGCGCAATTTCTTCCTGGGCCAGATGGTGTGCCTTCTCTGCCGCTTGCGCTCGTCCGGCTTCTTCTTCCGCCTGCTGAACGGCTTCTTCCACTTCGGCCTGTATACAGCCTAGCTCCACCTCGCGTAGGCGCGCGGCCTCTTTAGTCGCTTCAATGCGCGCCACTTCCAATGATTCCTGCGCAACAGTTTCCACCAGTTTACGGGCTTTTTCAGCCTCCAGGCGAGCCTGTTCCGCCTCCGCTTTTAAGCGAACAACCTCTTGCTCAGATTTTTTACGGGCGTTTTCAGCAGCCCGTGCTTTTTCAGCTTCTTTACCTACACGTTGTTTAGCTTCACTCAATAGTGAATTAACCCGCGGATCAACCTCGGGCTTTTTATTGACTACGTTGTCATCAGCATGTAACGCAACGGTTGCCTCCGGCTGGCTCGATACATTGAGGCTAACGACATTATCTATAGTAGGAATTTTTTCCAGGTCTTCTACCGAACCATTACCACGTGTTACATCGTCCGGCAAACCGGCCAATCCGCGGGACAACACGACAGCATCCAAACCTTGTTGACACAACAAGAACGTTGCCGCCGACGCTTTACCCCCCGAATTGCTGACAATGACATAACGTTTATGCGAATCAAAGGTGTCTATTTTGGCCCGTAACTCTGCCAATGGTGTATTTTCGCTATGGGAAATACCATCCTTAACATAATCTTCATAAGGACGAACATCCAAAAACACACATTTTTGATTTTTTATCGCATCCTTGTAATCAACAATTTGAATAAGCGGCTCTGCTAACAGGCGCGTAAAATCGTTACGAGACAGACGCATCAATTGACCATCTTCAAGCATCGTAACCGTCGCACCACGGCTATCGTGCATAATGATGGCCTCTTCCCCGAAACCAGCACCAATGCCTAAGACGGCAATTTCCACCGGTCTTGACTGGGGAGTAGGTTTTCGGGTTACCCGACAACGGCCACGCTTAACGATATAATAATAGCCATCGTCGTCGCCCTGGCGCAGAATAATCTGGCTGGCTTTTACTAGGACTTCTTCTAAGCGCATCATCAGGGCTTGAATATTTTGTGCCCGTAGCTTCAAAAATGCCTTTGACTGTAGAAATAGCGTCATCCAGTCATTATCGTCTTCCTCCGAACCTGCAATGTCTGACACCTCATAACCATAGGTTTCATTCCACCGCAACACCTGGTCCAACACATCGGAGTCAACAACAAGAATACTGACCGGTGTCTTGGCCACCGCAGTGGCCTGCCGGGGTTGCTCAGGCACCAGCGCGTGATGCGCCTGATTGGTTTCGGCAGTAATAACCCGCTCGGTGCCACTGCGAAAGATGAGACTGATCTGGCCGGACAACAAATAAATGGTATGATTGTCGCGATCACCGATTGAAAAAATTCGGCTACCGGTATCATATTGTTTAACCGTGCATCGCTTGGCAACCTTATTAAAACGTTCGGCATCCAGCTCCCCCAAAGGCACCAGGTTTTTTAAATACTTATCGTCGATTAATTTTTTTGCTGCGGTCATTACTGTTCCTCAAAAACCTTAAATCTAATGAGCCTGGTATGGAACCAGAATCATAAGCCATGCAATGAGGTAACAACCTCTTTCAAAAACATCTGGCTTGCGTTGTAATTAGCGGATTTACACACACAAACCTTGAGTCCTTGCGATTCATTGTGTGAAGTCTAGAGCATTGTATTGATTGTGGATGTGATGACCATCACAATACTCGAAATGGGCTATCGTGCAGAAAAAACGACTGCTATTTCCAATACTCGTCACGGCGGCCCCGTCACTTGATAAGTTATTGTTCGGAATAATGTAATTTCAGAGGCAATTTTTTGACATGGCACTCTATCACGCGTAAAGACTGGTCGAGGGCAAATCAGTTTACATTATCCTAAATTAATCCATCGAACACCGAGTTGCCCGTCTATCTTAACGTCCCGTGCAAGCCGTTTTCCTCAGGCAATAGCGATAGCCCTTGGCAAGAAACGCAACACGCCAATGAGTAAGGACGAGATAACTATTTTTTATGTTCACTTCAGGCTGTTACGTAATTTTTAAGCGATCAACCCATGAATCCTAAATTATCGACACGTAAAAAAAATCCCGGCATCAGTGGATAACGCCGGGACAAGTGGGAGGAAGGTAAAGCCCACATCCCTGTGGGTAAGGCCCCTTGGCATCCTGGGGCGGAATCGAAATCGTGATAAACTTATCGAAAAACCTTTATACCGGCGCGATCAATCATCATCGGGCTTACCCATTTTACGAATCGCCCAGGTTCCATCACCATCGTCCATGGCAGAGTGTTGAATATTGACATACAAGGTATTAGGGTCATTAGGACTAAAATAAATCCCAGTGCCCTCTGCCCCCGGGTCACGCAAAGAGGCAAACAATCTCACTTTTTTAGCCGCACCCCATTTATTCGCCTTTGTTTTGGCGAACCAGATATCGGAAGGAATATTATCCTCGATCATCACCAGCTGGCCATCGGGTGATTCAGCCAGGTTATCAACACTGTCAAAACCGGACTGAAAGTCTGCATCACCAGGACGCCCGATTTCCACCGGCACATTAACCCCCGCTTTAACAAAATTAGTGACGTGCAGGATATTCAAGTTGATCGCAATCACGCGGCCTTCATAATACTCCTTGCCATATTCATCCCTTGGCCCTTCGGTGATGGCCACATAAAGTGTGTCGCCAATAATTTCCAGGTCTTCCGGGCGTTGATAACTTTGGCCGCCAACCTCTGACCCAGCTATTCGCGCATTTTCAGCATCAATCGGGCCCAACCATTCGCCCTGCCCTATACCATCGCGTCGGGTATTGCTTTTGATACCCAATACATACAAGTTTCCTGCTGACAAATCACCGTAGCTATTTGGGACAAATTTGTAGATACCACCGCCGCAAGGCGCAATATCACCGCAGCGGGAAGTACGCCCACGAAACTCATCAACCACATAGACGTTACCATCGGCGTCCAGATCAATGCCTTCGTGCGCCAGTCGCCCAACCGCCGGCCGGTCAATAATCGCGGCCGCCGACATCATGTCCTCGTTCAACTGAATTTCGAAAAAACGCCCACCGGTGGTTTCTTCAGCAAATACAACCGTGCCCCACTCGGTCCAACGAATACCATCCAACGCCGTCCAGCTCACATCCTGCGCAAGCAATTTTGTTTCGCCTGTTTTAAGATCCACAACGGACACGGCACCACCGGTTTCAACGCCACGCACTTCATGAGTTCGATACATAAAACGGCCTGCCTGCTTGCCCGTTTCATTAACCACATTCATATCATGCCAGTCATTATTTTGGGGTTCGTCATTACCGCTGCTTCTGTCCGTCCAAGTAGGATAGTCATAGATATTCAGTGCTGCTTCACCGGAAACCAGGGACTGACTAAAGCCCTTTGGTAGTTTCCAGGGTGCTGCGGCATTCCAATCAGCGCTACTGGCTGAAGCGTCGATTGGCTTGAAATGAAACCCTTTTTTATCGGCCATCACATTTGTTGTCAAAACGACGCAACCCGTTAGCACCGTTGCCGCCGCAATGATCAATCCGTTTTTCTTACTCATAATGCATAATTCCTCTAAAACAACCCATTGAGACATATCATCACTAACAACTCACGACGGGAAAGGCAGACACCGAACATCAACATGGCTAAAAAATGATTGAAGAACGTAGCTCACATGGCATTCATCAATCAGCACTGCACTGCAACCCTGACGAAGGAGAGAGATTATTAACTACAAGTATTAACGTTATTTTACAAAATGATTAAGATAATGTGACATATCCCGGTATGAGCAATAAGAACACACTGTTTTGTGTACTGTTGGAAATTTGTCATGGCAATAGCCCATGAAAATACGACAGAGGCACAAAATAATTTGCCCCCAATCAACCTGCGGACCTTGCCACATCAATATAAATACAACCTTAATCCACCCTAGGCATAACAAGATGAAAATAGTCATTGGCTTCAAGACATTAATCACCGTCACCCTTTAGGGCTGAGTAAAAAACACACTAACAATCAGGCGAAATATCGCTTAAAAAACCATACAATGGATAAAAACAGCATAATTGGTTAATTATCAACCTCAATAACCCACTTGATTGTTTGTGAATTTGTGATTATAGTCACAAATCATGGATCCTATTAAAACAATATTGGTACAAGGCACGTTACGGATACTGCGCCCGCTAATCCGAATTTTGATGCGTTATGAAATTTCGCACCGAGAATTCGCTGAAATAGCAAAACAAGCCTACGTCGACGTTGCGAATAATCACTTCGCCTTGCCCAATCGAAAATCCACCTATACGAGAGTGGCGGTATTAACGGGATTGAGTCGTAAAGAGGTGATGCGCCTTTCAAAGACAGATCCTGATGCCCTACCAACGTCTGGCCGTTCACTGAACCGGGCAACCGTGGTGATAGGTGGCTGGCTGCGGGATCCAGCGTTTTTAAATACCGATAACACCCCGAAGAGACTCCCGCTACAGGGAGAGCAAGCCAGTTTTGAAACCTTGGTAACCCGTTACAGCGGTAACGTGACGGTTCGCGCCATTCTGGATGAACTGGAGCGCATCAATGCCGTTCGTATTTCCAGTGATGGCACCGTTGAGTTGATCAGTAAAGGCTATGTTCCACAACACGACCCATCAAAAAAAATCGACATCATTTCTTCAAGCGCGGCCGACTTGCTGGAAACCGCCGTGTTTAATCTCGATCACGACAACGATCAAGCCCGTTTTCAACGCCGGGTGGTTTATGACTTCGTACCAGAACATTTAGTGGAAAGCTTTAAGCAGTACAGCAACAAAAAATCCCAGGACTTATTACTGGATTATAACCAATGGCTGGCTGAACACCGGCAGCAGATACCTGCTGACCAACAAGGCCCGGTTAAACGCGTTGGCGTTGGAATTTATTACTTTGAAAATAAAAACCTTCTTGAGGGAGAGGAAAAATGAAAGTCATACGACGAATAATGAATACCCTATTACTCATTGTACCTTTGATAGTCACAGGCTGTAGTGGTGGTGGCGGTGATGACGGAGGCATCGAGGGTTCCGGTGCAATTGCCGGTGTTGCTGCCGAAGGCAACCCAATAAAAAACAGACGGGTCACCTTAAAAAGCACCAATGGCACCACCATTGAAACGCAAACCAATGCAGCGGGAGAGTTTTCATTTAAGTTAACCCCCGGAATGGCAGCGCCTTATTTTTTGAAGGTGAGCCGAAGTGAAAACAGCGACCTGCATTCTATTGTTACCACCAATGTGGCGGCTGACACAACAGTCACTGCCAATATCCATCCGCTATCGGACATTGCAGTTAGAAACTGGTTTAGATCCAGGAATCGTGACATTGATAACGAGTTTACCGACGGGGTTGAAGTGTCTAACGCACCAACAAGCACTCAAATAGATGCGATTCTGGACGCGCTGAAAAACCTATTGCTCACGGCTTTCTCGGATTTTTCAATTAACGAGAACTTCAATTTAATTAGCTCCGAGTTTAGCGCTAATAGCACTGAGTTTGACCGACTGCTTGACCATACCACGGTTCGACTGAAGGAAGACCTGTTGACATTAAAGCTGAAAAATTTCGTTTCAGGACTGGAATTTGAAGCCATTATTATATTGAACTTTAATATCACCCTCGATTTAGCAATTCAGGATACCGCCGTGCCAACCCCACCAACCGCGGTCAATGTTATCGCCGCCGGGGAAACCGGTGCTGTTGTAGTCTGGAACGCCTCAGAAGACAATGTCGGCATCGCAGGTTATGACATTTACCGTAGCAACGATAATACGGACGTGAAGCTGGCAACCACCTCCTTCCCGGTATTCAGCGACACAACCTTAAGCACTGGCGTGGAATATTGTTACCGCATTGAGGCCTTTGATGGCGCGGGGAATAAATCCGGGCAAACCACCCCGGTCTGCGTAACACCTCAACAGGTCGATAACACCCCGCCTGCCACGGTCACCAACCTCACGGTCACCACGGTTGGATTCGACGAGATTCGTTTAACCTGGACGCCGCCTCAGGATCCTGATGTTATCGGATATGATGTCTATCGCGCTGGTGTAAAAATTGCGACCGTTGTTGCCAGTAACTACAGCGATATCAACTTAACCGCATCCACAGAGTATTGTTATCTAATACGCGCCTTTGATGCAGCCGGCAATCGATCAGCCGACAGCAGCACTGTCTGTGAAACGACACCTGAAGAGAAACCATCGACAGGCGATACCGAGGCCCCCACCGTCAATGCATCACCAGCAGGCGGTGTTTTTATGCAAGCCCAGAATGTAGTACTGTCCTGCAACGACGGCCAGGGATCAGGATGCGCGAGTATTTTTTACACCCAGGATGGCACAACACCAACAACCAGCTCCACGCCTTACTCTACGGCTATTGCGATAAACAGCAATACCACGTTGAATTTTTTAGCCGTCGACAATACGGGTAATCAAAGTAATGTTGTTACGCAGCAATACATTATTGATCAGGCTCCGCCGATTTCTTCAGCTAACCCACAAGGCGGCGCTTACACTTCACCACAAAGCGTAAGCTTGTCGTGCGATGATGGCTCAGGTAGCGGTTGCGCCGCCATTTATTACACTACCGACGGCACCACACCGACCACCAGCTCCGCGCAGTTTAGTAGCGCAATCAGCATAATTGCGAATACAACGTTGCAGTTCTTTGCGGTTGACAATGTTGGCAACCAGGAAAGTGTTATTCACACCGAAGTTTATACCATTGACTCAACTCCGCCGGTTTCTTCGGCTAACCCACAAGGCGACGCTTACACTTCACCACAAAGCGTAAGCTTGTCGTGCGATGATGGCTCGGGTAGTGGTTGCGTCGCCATTTATTACACTACCGACGGCACCACACCGACCATTAGCTCCGCGCAGTTTAGTAGCGCAATCAGCATAATTTCGAATACAACGTTGCAGTTCTTTGCGGTTGACAATGTTGGCAACCAGGAAAGCGTTATTCACACCGAGGTTTATACCATTGACTCAACTCCGCCGGTTTCTTCGGCTAACCCACAAGGCGGCGCTTACACTTCACCACAAAGCGTAAGCTTGTCGTGCGATGACGGCTCGGGTAGTGGTTGCGCCGCTATTTATTACACTACCAACGGCACTCCACCGACCATTAGTTCCGCGCAATTTAGTAGCGCAATCAGCATGAGTGCGAATACCACGTTACGGTTCTTTGCCGTCGACAATGCTGGCAACCAGGAAAGTGTGATTAACGTGGAAACGTATACGTTTCCCACGCCAGAGCCACTAAAGGTTGATGTGAGCGTCCAGTCTACCCCAGTGATATCAGGGGGACGGGCGTTATATATCATTACCTTGAGCAATCACTCGCTTCAAACAATCAACAACATTGGAGTGACCTATGAGGTCCCCACGGGTATTCAATTTCACCAAAACGATGATGCAGAACCCAACACCAGTGTTAATTGCTCTAATTTCGAGTGTAATGAAAGCGAACAAGCCCAATGGACATTTCCCAGCTTAGCCGCTGGTGCATCAACCATCATCAGTATCAACGCACAAGTCCTGGCTGGACAAATCAATGGTGACAGCATTACGGCCCTGATCACGGTAACCGCAGATGAATTAAGCCAGGCTATCACCAATAACAAGTCCATTGAAATCAATAATACACCTTCCGCACAGTTATCCATCAGCGCCAACAAAGACCCGGTTATGCCCGGCGAAACCTACACCCTGAACCTGGATCTGGGCAATATCAGCGGCAGCGTGCTGACCAATACCCAGTTGCGGGCGTTTCTTCCTCCGGGTGTTACCGTCAACAGCATCAGTGATGGCGGTACCGATTTAGGCAACGGGGAAGTGTTATGGGACTTGAGCACCGTCACCGTGGGTGCGGCCCTGCACCGGGAAATCGTCATCACTGCACCGACATTGAATCCCTCCGTCAACAGCGACATCTTAGCCAGTCGCGCGCAGCTCAGCTTTGACGGCGGGGCCGAGGTCGATGTGATTGCCGAACACGCGGTAACGGTATTGAATGCCACCCCTAAGGTATTGCTGGATGTCAGCACGGCCCAAAGTCCGGCCATTGCGGGCAATACGCTGCTTTACACCTTTACCATTAGTAACACCTCCTTGCAGGCGGTTAATAATATCAATCTGTTGTACCGGGTACCTCCTGGCATTCAATTTCAACAAAACAATGACGCAGAACCCAACACCAGTGTCAATTGCTCTAATTTCGAGTGTAATGAGGGCGAAGAAGCCTGGTGGACCTTCTCTACCTTGGCGGCAGGGGAATCCGTTACCATCAATGTCAATGCCCAAGTCACTGCAGGCTTGTTGGACGGCACCTTAATCAGTGCGCCCATCCGTCTAAGCTTGAACGAGATGGACGACGTTATGCAACGGATACACACCGTCCCCATCGATAACAGCGCCGCAGCGCAGTTATCCCTGAGTGCCGACAAAGATCCAGTCATGCCCGGCGAAACCTACACCCTAAACCTGGACCTGGGCAACATCAGTGACGGCGTGCTTATCAGCACCCAGTTGCGGGCGTTTCTTCCCCCAGGTGTTACCGTCAACAGCATCAGTGATGGCGGTACCGATTTAGGCAACGGGGAAGTGTTATGGGACTTGAGTACCGTCACCGTAGGCACGGCCCTGCACCGGGAAGTCGTCATCACTGCACCGGCATTAGATCCCTCCGTCAACAGCGACATCTTAGCCAGTCGCGCACAACTCAGCTTTGACGGCGGGGCCGAGATCGATGTGATTGCCGAACACGCGGTAACGGTATTGAATGCCACCCCTAAGGTATTGCTGGATGTCAGCACGGCCCAAAGTCCGGCCATAGCAGGCAATACACTGCTTTACACCTTTACCATTAGTAACACCTCCTTCCAGGCCGTTAATAATGTCAATCTGTTGTACCGGGTACCTCCTGGTATTCAATTTCAGCAGAACAATGACGCAGAACCCAACACCAGTGTCAATTGCTCTAATTTCGAGTGTAATGAGGGCGAAGAAGCCTGGTGGACCTTCTCTACCTTGGCGGCAGGGGAATCCGTTACCATCAATGTCAATGCCC